>Ga0182024_10002358_pt1 | contig 47072 bp, 25 predicted proteins | sample P32metaG_FD_120480 | JGI IMG/M metagenome (GOLD analysis project Ga0182024, IMG submission 120480) | Permafrost microbial communities from Stordalen Mire, Sweden - P3-2 metaG (Illumina Assembly) | ecosystem: Environmental > Terrestrial > Soil > Wetlands > Permafrost | place: Sweden: Stordalen... | reverse complement strand
TCCTGCGTGACCGCGCCGGCCAGCGAATAGATGTAGGGAAGGAGCCGATAGCGGAGCCGGTCGAACTTCACGATCGCCTTGTACGCCGGGTGCGAATCGCCGCCGAATGTCCAAGGTTCACGCGGCCGCAGTTCGCCATGAATGCGCGTCAGCGGGCAGAACGTGGCGAACTCGAACCAGCGCGCGTTGAGCTCGCGCCATTCCTCGGCGTCCTCCGGCTTCTGTTCTTTCGCCGCGAACCGCGCCTGCATGGTATAGCCGCCGCTGTCTGAAGTCCAGTATGGCACGCCGGACACGCTGTAGCCGAGGCCGGCCGTCACCTGCTTGGCGAGCGCGGTAAAAGTCGATGTGACGTCGCCGGACCAGGTGACGGTGGCGTAGCGCTGGATGCCGGCGAATCCGGAGCGCGTCAGGATGAACACGCGCTGGTCGGGCGCGGCGGAGCGCTGGCCCTCATAGACGCCCCGGCTGTTTTCCAGCGCATAGGCGTTCAAAACGCGCGAGGCGGGCCCGAGTGCCGTCCGGTCCATGAAGTGCTCCTGCTTCTCCAAAGTCGTCGGCGACGGCTGCGCGACCTCGGGTTCGGTCGCATCCATCCACCAGGCGTCGATCCCCCGGCGGAAAAGCGCCGCATTGACCTGGTCCCAATACAGCAGGCGCGCGGCGGGATTGAATGCGTCGTAGTATGCGTAATGGTAGCCGACCCAGTCTCGCGCGCCCTCGGCAAGCGTCGGCTGGTAGAGAAATCCGCCGGCCTGCATCGCCTTGAAATTCTCGTCGCCCGGGTAGTCGCCGGAGTAGAACTTGCCCCAGACCGAGATCATAACGTGGGCGTTGCGCTCGTGCAGCTCCTTGATCCACAGGTCGGGATCGGGGAAACGCGCTGCTTCGAACCGATGCGAACCCCAGGCGTTTTCCGGCCAGTACTTCCAGTCTTGGACGATGTTGTCCAGAGGCACGCCTCGGCGGCGGTATTCGTCGACAACATCGATCGATTGCTGCGCGGTTTCGTAGCGCTGGCGCGATTGCCAGAGTCCATACGCCCAGCGCGGAAGCATGGTGGCGCGACCCGTCAACTGCCGGTAGCCGGCGATGACGCGGTCGAGCTTTGGCCCATAGACAAATGTGTAATCGATTCCGTCGCCCACTTCGGACCAAAGCGCCGTCGGCGCTCCGGAAAGCGAAGGCGTCTTCCAGCGCAGCTGCAGCATGTTCGACTGTTCACCCCCGGCTTCGATCTTCAGCGAATAAGGCCGGCCGCCTTCCAGAGCCGCCTTCACCTGGTCATATTCCGGCAGCCAATCCTGCCTCCAGTGGTTGATGACAAGCCGGCCATCCAGCCAGATCTTGATGCTTCCGTTGGAATAAGTCCGCAGTTGATAGCCGCCCGTCACCGGCGGCACGATTTCGCCCGTCCAGCGCCACATGGTGGGATCGTTGCTCCCTCGCGGTCTTTTCGGAAGCGAGATCTCGCCGGGGCCAACGTCCAGCAATTGGGAGGGATTGCCGGCGGCGAAGCGGCCCTTTGTAAATCCCCCCGGCTGGCCGGCGGCGTCGCGCTCAAAGTCCGCCGGGATCGGCACGAATGGACGCGCGTCGCCAAAGCGCGTGTACGAGTAATTGTCCCATAAAATGCCATAGCCGCGGCTTGAGACGAAGAACGGAACGACGACCGTTGTATTTCGCTGCCAAAGCTCGAGATCGAGCCCCTTGATGTCGATGGCGCCGAGCTGTTGCTGACCCAGGCCGTAGAGCGACTCATCGGCATTGGGCTCCCATTCCTGCCGCACATGGAATGTCCTTGCGCCCTGCACGTCGGCCGGTTCGATCGTCCGCCCCCCTTTGCGCTCGGCGAGGATCGTCTGTCCATCCGCGTCGAGAAAAGTCACGGCGCCGCTTGCAAGGTCGACGCGCGCTTGCAGCCTCGCCGTGTGCAGCGTCGCGATGTTCCCGGCGCTCTCCAAACTCCAAGTCGCGGGTGCGACCGATCGGCGCTCGATGACAAGGCTCGACCGGTTGAAAAACGCCCGGTCGCGCGCGTAGGCGACACGGATGATGTCGTCGGCACAGACGGTCAATTTGAGCCAGCCATCCCCTTGCGCGACAACGAAACCGTCGGCGAGCTTTTCAGGCGCCGCGGCGCGAAGACAGGCGAAGCCGGATGTCGCCGTCAGTACGGCGAAGAGAGCAACGGTCTGTTTCATCGGCCCGGCCCGATCAAGGATTCGGCACCGTGAACATTCGGTCGTAGTCTTTCCAATGTGCGTTCATGGTATCGATCTTGCGCTGGAGCTGGCTGACGAGATCCGGGCCGAGGCGCATGACGTACTCCCCATCCCGCGTCGGTGCCACGTCGATGATCGGCTCGTCGCTTTCCTTGATCAGCTGCATCAGGTGGGCGGTGGTGTCGATTTCCTTGCGCGCGATCTGCATCATGTCGGTTCGCTCCCAACTGGACTGCGTACCTAACGGCGGGTCGAATTCGGGCTTGATGCCCATTTCACGGACGCGGTCCAGGTACGCCTGGTACGCGACCATGTCGTCAGCGGTGGTCAGAAGGCATAGGACGGCCTCGAATCGCTTCCCATGCAGTTCCCACTCGTGGCGCTGCTTGGGGTCCGCCATCCTGCCCGCGATCCGCAGGGCCGCGCTTTCCGCGCTTCGAATGTCCGGCACGGTGGTTTCAATGACGCGCTGGAATAGCATTTTTGCGCCCCAACCCTTGTACATGAGCATTCCTTGAACATCGACGAGATCCTCCGCCTGCTTTTCGCTTCGGGCCTGGAAGAGGAATTTTTCATAGTAATCCTTCTCGGCGGGCTTCAACTCTTCGGGGAATGGAACCATCGGGCGGTTGATCCAGCGGGTGAGGACGTGTCCGAATCGCAGCATGGCGCCAAAATCGAGAGCGCTGAGGCGCGTCTGCGCATCGTTGATCGAGTCCCACATCGCCATGTAGTCATCGGCCGATTGCTCGCCGACTTCCTGGACCGCCGCATTGCGCTGGGCTGTGATTCGTTGGACTTGATTCGGGGCGCTGCCGCCCTCGCCACCCCGTCCACGGCGGCCGCCGCCGCGTCCGCCGCCGCCGAATCCCGCGGGAGCGGATGGCAGGCCGACAACGGGAGAGAAAAACGCACCGCCCCCCGCCGCCCCGCCGCCTCCGCGGCCGCCGCCTGTGAAGGGACGGCCATCCGGACCCTCCCGCCCCGAGACCGCCATTCCAGCGGGCAGCAGTCTCACGATTGCCTGAATATCCTCTTCCGAGAAGGTCGGCGTCATCCATTGACGCGGCCCGATGGGATTGATGCTCACGGAGACCTTGATATTGAATGGATCGGCCGCGACCTGAAAGTTCTTCATGAAACCGGCGACGCGTTGCTCGATCGGCCGATCCCTCCATTTCGAGTTTCCATTCATTCCCGCGTAGAGACTGGGCACCCAATCGAAGCCGGCGCCCGAATCTGAAGTCAGGAAAGAAAAACTGTCGATTTCAGGGCAATTCTTCCACATGGCTGTCAATGCGTCCCGGTATAGGCGGAGTGTATCGGTTTCGTCCACGCAGGGCGCGAAGCGCGGGACGCGTGAGCGAGTGGGGTGATCGACCTCCGGACCGCGCAGTTGCGGATACGCCTGGAAAAACGCCTCCGGCAGCACCTGCGGTTCATCCGAACTCCAGGAGCCCTTTAGGCCGTATTTGCCGAGAATCTTGCATCGCTCGACGATCAGGTTCGCGGTGCGGTTGGCCCAGGCCATATCCACAAACGGCCGAAGCTCCACGGGCGCGAAGATCTTAAGGACGCTGGCCTGGGCCACATACCAGGCCGGATACGGATCGCCGGGTGAGTCGAATTCCCAGAGAGCCGGGGGCAGGCCGGCTGTGACCGAGAGACGGCTAACGCCCCGATCCTTCGCCGCGGCGGCCTCCTTATCATAGGCCGCCAGGCTTGCCGCATCCTGTTTGGCCATGTCCGCGGCCGACGGAGCCGGCGCTCTCCCCGTCTGCGCGCCAAGCGGCGCTGCCGGCAGAAAAGAGGCGAGCAGGAGAATAAGGACTTGCGCCGCCACAGGACGGGCGGTCAACGATGCGGAAAGGTGCCGGAGAAGAACGGAGGGGGAATCCATATTCTGGGATAATTTGCACACCTTGCGGGGTGCAGGGGTTGTGATAAAACGGGCGCGGCCCTCGTTAAGGCCAAACTGAGCTTAATCGGACTCGCCCGGGCGGTCAATCGGCAAGCAATTGATAAAAGCTTCGGGCCTCCAACGCGAAAGCCTGGCGGCTTCCGCTACGCAGCGCCTGAAATTCGTCCTCGTAGCACAACGCGCCAGCATTTCGCCCGGCAATTTTATTCGGAGGGCCGAGCCGGAAATATACCCCCGGCGCTCATCCGCCCGGCGGTTGCGGGATCTGCGGATGCCTCAATCCGGGGCATGGGCGCGACCCGCGGGCGGAGGAAAAGGAAACGGTGGAGATTGATAAGCGGCTTTGTTATGCGGTGGATCACCCAACAGATGAAGTACCACCGCCGGGTAACATGCGGCATCAGCGTCGATTCGGCGGTCGCCGCCAGCGATGTGTGCGGGTTGTCTTTGCGCGCATAATACAAATGCCGGAACAGGCGGCGGCGCATGGCAAACGAATCCGGCTCGAGACCCACCGAGGCGGCGAACAAATAAAAATACCGCGCCACGATCCTCATCACCTCGCCCGAGGACAATTGCTGCTTTTCGTTGACCACGGTCTGCTGCGCCGGGTGGCGGCGGAAAGCGCAAAGGGGCTCCGATGTGTAGACCAAGCCGGCCGACTCAAGGAGATGGAACCACATCTCTTGATCCACAACCTGGCGAAAAGTCGGATCGAAACCCCGCGCGGCCGGTATCCGCCGGAAAAGCAGGCTCGAAGGTTCACCCACCAGATTGCGGTCCTGTTGCATGCAGCGAATGATGACATCGGCCCCCTTTTGGAAGCCCGGGGCGCCCAGTTCGCTCCAAACTTCCATGACCTGGGAGGATTCATCGAGAATCAAACGGGCGCTGGCCGCGATGACCGCCCGCGGCTCGTTGTCCAGCATGGCGACCATTTTGCTCAGCGCATTAACCGAGGGAAGGCAATCATCGCCAAAGACGTATTTGACGTACTCCGCGCGGGCCTCTTGCAGGCACCAATTCCAGTTGGCCACCATCCCGATATTGCGCTCGTGAAGCTTGTAACGAATCCGGGAGTCCTGGGAAGCGTAGCGGCGGATCACCGCGGCCGAATCGTCCTGCGAGGCGTCATCGCTGATGACCAATTCATAATCGCGGTAGTCCTGCGCCAGCACCGATTCGATCGCCTCGGGTAAAAATCGGCCGTACTCAAATGTGGGGATGAGCACGCTTACTTTTGGTCGAGGAATCATTGTTTTGCGGCGCAAAGGTATATGACGCCACAGAAGCGGTGCTGGACACCGAAGGGCGGAAAATGTGCCTAGAGAAAATCCAGCAGTCTTCTGATTTCATATACAATATTTTAATCACCTGGATGGCGGCGTAAATTCACCGGGCAATCCCGCCATGTCCTCTAGAATCCGTGGATCCGCAACCCTTTCGGGCGCAGGCCCATCGAAAGCATTGCGCAGGTCCTCGGCGCCGACATGGTATATGAGGATCGAGCCATTGATCGTGCCGTCCGCATCCCGCTTCCGCAGGTACGCCTCCAATCGCGAAACTCTGTATAAGTTAAACTCAATCAAGCGTTTGCTCAAGACAGCGGGATCCCCGGCTCTCAGAACCGCCATTCGCGCGTTCCAATCCCCGTCGAGGAATGGCTGCGCATCCCGAGACACCCTTTGGTATTCAATTTCGTAGTGCGGATCCCACGGACCCCACTGCAACATGTTCGCGCTTATGAAATAGGTTCCGGGCTGAAATCGGAGAGCGTCCGGGCGCTCCAACAGCAGGACCGACTCCCGTTTCCCGTCGCGGCTTACACCCGCGAGATCGAAACCGGGGTTGTCGCGCAAGATGCCCGCAATCCCGGCCTCGGCACCGGCCTGCACCGGCAAAAGCTGTATCGGCGCGGGCATCGGATTCAATTTCCGGGCCGCAATTCCATAGGTGGCAGGGCTCGCGGTTCCGAAGTAAGAAAGGTAGAATGGCCCCTCACCCGGGTGAATGGCGATATAGCGTTTTACGCCCGGCAGATCCTGCCCCCAATCGAGCGAACTGTCCAGGAGATGGCGATAGGCGTGATCCGGTCCGCCCGCGAGTACATTGAAATACGACAAGTAATTGGGAAACCGGTAACCTGTCTCGGCCGCTGCAAGCGCGACCAGCCCGGCGAGCGCAAGACCCGGCGCCGTGGCCCGCCGTAGCTCGCGAAGCGAGCGAAGGCGGCCCGGCCGCCACCAGGCAGCCGCCGCTCCACAAAATATGAAAAGCGGCGGATACGTCGGCAGGATATGCCGATGCCCTATATTCAAGTGGCTTGAAATCGCCGCCGCCCAATAAACCACGAAAAGGGTCAGAATAGGCAGGCCTGCGTAATGCGAATGCAGCGACGAATGCAACAAGAGCGTGCCGTCTCGGCGCTTGTTCTGCCACCAGCGCGTCGCGATCGCAGCAAATGCAAGCAGGACGATTCCAAAGACTGGAAGCGGAGTCTTGACCAGAGCGGTGTAGGGGAAGAACGATCGCCAACCGTAAAGGCTGTATTGCCCGTTTAAAAATGCCTCGCGCTGCTGCGTCGCCTTGCGGATGAAAGCCCAGCCGTAGGTATAGGCCTCCGGAAGAAGGTGATGCCTGTCGATGAACAAGAGAACCCGGAGCACAAGGGAATCGGGCGGGGCCGATAGGATCGCGTCGAGTTCCCGCGCCTGGTCGGCGGTGAGGACGTTACTTTTCAAAGTCGGCAGAAAATCCAGCACTTGCCAGGTCCACTGTTTGGCCTGAATCCCCCCGGCAGCCATCAGGGTCGCGATCCTGTCGAGCTGCACGGGTGTCAGCTCGAGTTCCGCCAGGACCTTGGATGGCGGCGGCTTGTCGGTCAGATTCTCCCAAGTGTCATTTAGCCGATCGGCCGGTTGCCCGCCGTTGAACGCTGAGTAGCGAAACCCAAACGAAGCCCACACGATTAGAATCACAATTCCGAGGTGAGCCGCCGCGGCGCCCGCGAATCCGAGCGCCATCCCTCCTCGCCGGAGCTCCCGCCGCCCGCCCCACCACGCCGGCAACGGACTCCCATCGGTGATCCGTCCCGCCGCCAGAATCAGGGCGATGGGGAGAATGAGCACGGCCGACATCTTCGTCACAAAAAGCGCGCCCACGAGCAGTGCGCTCGCCAGGACGCGTCCGGGAGTCAATCGCTGGAGCATACTCCACAAGCCCAGGGACGCCGCGAGTAAAAGGAGCGCGCACGCCGTGTCCGAGGTCATCAGCGGCCCGTTTGCCAGGATCGTGGGATTGAGAATACAAAGGATCAGCGACAGCATCGCTCCCACCGGCCCAAAAATTCGCCGGGAGCTCCACCAGACGAGCGCCGCCAATGCTGCCGCGATCAGGGCGCAAGCCGCCCGACCCCGCGCAAGCATCGCATCCGTGTCATTTCCGAGCTCGTTGAACCAGGAGTTGCCAACCGCCAATTCGTCCGAACGGCGCCATTCGGCGCTGTCCAAGGATGGAAATCGAAACCGCCCGCCCAGCAATGGCAGGGCCATGATCCGCTGGGCCAGGACCCCGTTTCCGGGATCGAGACGATAATCGTTGAACCGCCAATAGGTGTAGCCGGCGGTCGAATGGCGCGTCTCGTCGGCCGTGAGGCTTTTGTCCGCCGTGCTCGCAAGCATGAGGCAGTAAAAAGCAGCCACCAAAATTGCGGCCGCCGCCGGGCTTGCCCAGCGGGGCGCTCCAGGGTCGAGCCGATCGCGGGGAAGCTTCCAAATTGACCCATCCATAACCTGTAAATTTATGGCGGCCATAGTTCCCCGGTGAATTGCAATTGGTCAACAGATATTCCCGCGCAGCGCCCCGCTTTTAATATTTGCGCAAATGCCTGCCCCTCTCATTGCTCTTCTGCTCATGGCGCCAGCGCTTCGGGCCAATGGCACACGAATTCGATTGGACCGCCGGCGGGACCTGCTGCTGACGGGGCTGCTTCTCGCAGCCACGATTCTCGCCTATCTGCCGGCAATGCGGGGCGGCCTGCTCCTCGACGACGATCTTCACATCACCAAGCCGGCCCTGCAGTCTGTCAGCGGTCTCGGGCGCATCTGGTTCGACGTCGGCGCCACCCAACAGTACTATCCGGTCGTCCACACCGCATTCTGGCTGGAACACCGTCTTTGGGGCGACTCGGTGGCCGGTTATCATCTGATCAATGTCCTGTTGCACGCGGGCGCCGCCGGCATGGTCGTACTGCTCATGCGGCGCCTCCGCCTGCCCGGAGCATGGTTTGCGGCATTCCTGTTCGCCCTGCATCCAGTTTGTGTCGAATCGGTCGCATGGATCGCCGAACAAAAGAACACTCTTTCGACCTTTCTCGCGCTCGGAGCGGCGATTGCCTACCTGCAGTTCGATGAGGAGCGCAATCGGTCGCGCTTTTGGATCGCTCTGGGATTGTTTGCGCTGGCCCTGCTCGGCAAGACCGCGGTCGTCACGCTGCCCGCCATCCTGCTCGTCGCCGTCTGGTGGCGGCGCTCGCGACTCGATTGGCGACGGGATGTGGGGCCGCTCCTGCTCTGGTCCGCCCTCGGCGGCGCCGTCGGCCTCATCACCCTATCCGTCGAACGCAAGCTGCTCGCCGGGATACACGCGGATTTCACGCTCACTCTGCTCGAGCGCGTTCTGCTGGCCGGCCGGGTGTTCTGGTTTTATATCGGCAAACTGGCGTGGCCGGCGAATCTGACATTTTTCTATCCGCGGTGGGTCGTGAATACATCTGAAGGGTGGCAGTACCTGTATCCACTCGCGGCGGCGGCGCTGGCGGCGGCCCTCTTGGTCCTTGCGAGGAGGCGGCGCGGACCCCTCGCGGCTTTCCTGTGTTTCACCGCGGCGCTGATACCGGTGCTCGGATTTTTCAATTTGGAATGGTTTGGGTTCTCCTACGTCGCGGACCATTTGCAGTACCTCGCCATCCTGGGTCTCATCGTCCCGCTGGCCGCGGCGTTGGCAATGGGCGTAGAGCGCCTGCCGCCTGCCGGCCGCCGGCTCCTCCCGGCAGCAGCGTGTGCTCTTTTGGCTGCTCTGGGAGCGCTGACATGGCGTCAGTGCGGCCGCTACCGGGATCCCGTGACCTTCTACCGCACCGCGGCGGAACTCAGCCCGAACTCGGAAGTGGCTCACAACCATTTCGGAGCGGCCCTGGCGGCAGTGCCGGGACGCATGCCCGAGGCTATAGAGCAGTTCAAGATCGCGTTGCGGCTGAGTCCGAATTTCGCCGAAATCCACGAAAACCTTGGCACCGCCCTCTTGCGGGACCCGGCGCGCCGCGAAGAGGCCGTGGCCCACCTCGAGACGGCGTGCCGACTGCGTCCGGACAGGAAGTCGGCACATGACAAGCTTGCCTATGCCTTGTCCCTCCTACCGGGGCGCCTGCCCGATTCGATCGCGCAATACCGGATCTCGCTGCAGATGGATCCCGATGACCCGTTCGTCCACTATGCCTTCGGCCTTGCCCTGATGCAGGATCCGCACCTGCGAGGGGATGCCGAGGCCCAGTTCAAGACTGCGCTCCGCCTCAAGCCCAACTTCGCGGACGCGGAAAACTACCTCGGCATCGTCCTTGCCAACACCCCGGGACGCCTGCCCGAGGCCATCGCCCATTTCGAGGCTGCGGTGCGCATCGACCCGAACATGGCCCAGGCGCGCGAGAACCTTCGCAACGCCCGGCGGATAGTGGAGCAGGCGCAGCCTTAGCAGATTACCGATGTCAATTCTCCGATCGAAATCGAATGCGGCGGCCCTGGGCAGGCCGGACTCCGGCAGTCCGGACTGGACCGTCTTGCAGATCGCCGTCCTGATCGCGCTCGCTCTGGTCGCGTACGGCCCCCTGTGGCGGGCCGGTTTCATCTGGGACGACGACAGCATGCTGACCGCCAATCCGTTGATCCGCGCGAGCGACGGGTTGTATCAATTCTGGTTCACCAGGAATGCCCTGGATTACTGGCCGGTGACATCGACCACCCTTTGGTTCGAATGGCGGCTTTGGGGCTTGAATCCGCTCGGCTATCACTTGACGAATCTCGCGCTGCACCTGGGTACAGTGGCGCTTTTCTGGTCGGTCCTGCGCCGAATGCGGGTGCCCGGAGCCTGGCTTGCGGTGCTGCTATTCGCGGTGCATCCGATCAACGTGGAGTCGGTGACCTGGATCGCCGAGCGGAAGAACCTGCTGGCGCTGCTGTTCTACTTGCTGGCGATCCTCTGGTTTCTCAAGTCCGGGATCGCGGATCCGCCATCCAAATCCAATCCGAAGGCGGATCCGCCCGGCTTTCTGAATCGCTGGTACTGGATGAGCCTGATCGCCTTCATCCTGGCGATGCTGAGCAAGGGTTCGGTGGCGACGCTGCCGCTCGTACTGGCGGGGATCATCGTGTGGAATCGCCGCCTGGTGCTTGCCGATCTGCTGCGATTGGTCCCCTTCCTGGTCGTCGCAGGGGTTCTGGCGGCAATCGATGTCTGGTTTCAGCGGCACGGAATGCCTGAAATCATCCGATCGGCCGGATTTACCGAACGCCTCTTGGGGGCAGGCGGTGTAGTTTGGTTTTATTTGTTCAAATCGCTTTGGCCGGTCCGCCTGATTTTCGTCTACCCGCAGTGGCACATTCGGACGGCAAGCATCTTCTGGTGGCTTCCGCTCCTGGGGGCACTGGGCTTCACTGCGATCTTGTGGGGATTGGCAAGATCTGAGCATCATCGTCCGCCGAAGCTCAGCGAAGCTGAGCGAAGGCGGCCCGCCCTCCCCTCCGAGAACTGGGGTCGGTCCACCCTATTTGCCTGGGGTTATTTTTGCGTCTCGCTGGGGCCGGTGCTCGGATTAACGGACGTGTATTTCATGAAATTCTCGCTCGTGGCCGACCACTACGCGCACGTGGCGCTGATCGGAGTGGTCGCTTGGGTTGGATTTGCCGTTCACACCCTATGCCGGAGGATAACCTCGGCCGCCCGGGCGGGGCTCTTTGTCCTGATCGCGGTTGCCGTCAGCTCGCTGATTGGACTCACGTGGCGGCAAAACCTGATGTACCGCGACAGCCTTGTGCTGTACCGAACGACGCTCGCGCTCAACCCCGATTGCTGGCTCGCGCATAACAACCTCGGCCTGCTCCTTTCCGGGCAGCCCAATCACGGACCTGAAGCGCTCGCCGAATTCGAGTCTGCTCTCCGGATCAAGCCGGACTACGCCGACGCCCATAACAACCTGGGCCTGGAGTTGGAAAATATCCCTGGCCGCCGGTCCGAAGCGCTGGCCCAATTTGAGCAGGCGATTCAAATCAAGCCGGATTATGCTGCCGCGCACAATAACCTGGCCAACGAACTTGCAAGGCTTCCCGGACGCATGCCCGATGCCCTGGCGCACTACGAGCGGGCGCTGCGGATCAATCCGAATTTCGCCGACGCCCAAAACGACCTGGCGGCGGCGCTGGCAACGATTCCCGGGCGGCTGCCCGAGGCAGTGGACCACTACGAGCAAGCGCTGCGGATCAATCCGGATTATGCGGAGGCGCGCTTCAACCTGGGCCTGGCTCTGAAGAAAATTCCCGGGCGGATGCCGGATGCCCTGGATCAATTCGAGCAGGCGCTGCGCATCCGCCCTGATTTTATCGCGGCCCACGTCAACCTGGCCGACGAGCTGGCGAAGATCCCCGGGCGGATGCCCGAGGCGGCGGCCCACTACGAACAAGCGCTGCGGATCGATCCGAACGATGCCGACGTGCAAAACAACTTGGCGGTAGTGCTGGCGAAGATTCCCGGGCGGATGCCGGATGCCCTGGATCATTTCGAAGCGGCACTGCGAATCGATCCCAATGACGCGGATCTGCACTACAACTTGGCGAACCAACTGGCGAAGATTCCCAGTCGCTTGTCCGACGCCCAGGCGCATTATGAACAGGCGCTGCGCATCCGCCCGGACTTCGGCGCGGCTCATTACAATATCGCTGTCGTTGACGCGAGGATGGGCCGGATTGACGACGCCGTGAGTCATCTGGAGCGGGTTCTTGAGCTCGATCCATCCAACAGCCAGGCGCGCGATTATCTGGAACAACTCCGGGCGATGCCTCGATGAGGCGAAAGTTTCCTTACGGTTGGGGTGCGGTAATTTGAGAGAGCAGCTGGCGGGCCTGGATATCGTCGGGCCGAAGCCGCAGCCCCTCTTTGACTTGATCCACCGCCTCACCGGTTCTTCCTGGAATTCCCGATAAAACGAGGGCCAGGCTAAAGTGGATTTCCGCGGCATCCGGCCTGATGCGCAACGCGGTCTCATAGTGATCGATCGCATCCTGAATCTTGCCCTGCACGGCCAGTGCGTTCGCGAGATTCGTATGCGCCTGGTAATATTGCGGGGCTAGTCTGATCGCCTCCTCATACTCGGCGATCGCCTCCGCCTGGCGTCCAGGATCGCTCTGAAACACGCAGCCCAGATAGAAGTGGGCCTCGGCCAGATCCGGATTCAGCCGCAGCGCCTCTTGAAACTGGGCGATCGCGTCATTCGATCGGCCGGGAATCTTGTCGAGTTCGGAGCCATAATTATAATGCGCAAAAAAATTGTCCGGACTGTTGGCGACTGTATCCGCCCATAGTTTCAGCGGATTCGAATACTCCCGGTTGCGGCTCCAGGTCGCCCCAAAAAGCGCGGCCGCAAGAACCAGGCAGAGAAGCATGGCCCTGGCGCCAAGCCACCGGTTGATCCCTAGGACCACGAGAATGACGACAGGAATCAGCGGCAGGTACATCCGTTGCTCGGCCATTGTCTCGGTCGCAATGGGGACAAGGCTCGAGCTGGGCGCGAGAATAGCAAAAAAGCTGATTCCCAGAAACCCCAATTGCGGCTGCTTGATCAAAGCCCACAAGCTGGCCGCCAGGAGGACCGCGATCACAACGGCTGAGGAAATGACCCGAACCGAACCGAGAGCAAGGGTGCTCCCATAGGAAAAAATGAGCGGATGAGGCCAGAAGCAAAGGCGCAAATAATGGACGATCGCCGGGAACTGCGTGAGAGCATAGCTTTGTGGAGAAATCTGGCTCGAATATCCGGCTGTTCCACCCCGGCCGTGCGTGGAGAGGACCAAAAACACACACACAAGCCACGTGGCTGCGAGTCCGATATACACCGGCCAACGACGACGCCAGGCCTCCTTGAGAGAACCGGAAAGAAATGTGCGATCGTAGAGCAGCACGATCAGCGGAGCGGTAACCATCACTTCCTTGGTGGCCATGCCGCAAAGGCAGGCCATAATCGAGCGCCCGAACCAGTGGCGCCTGGCTCGACCGTCCGACTGGACGCCGCGGATGAAGCAATACAGGGTGAGCAGGTAGAGCAGCCCCATCAGAGACTCGGCACGCTGGACAATGTAAGTGACCGACTCGGTTTGGAGGGGATGCAGGATCCAAAGGAGCGCGACAGAGAAAGCGATAGGAGAAGCCGACCGGCCGGCCCTCAAGGACAGCGTGCGCCGGACTAAACCGTAAAGAGTCAGTCCAGCTAGGACATGAATGGCCAGATTCACGGCATGATAACTCCAGACCGCAGTGCCGCTGACGGCATAGTTCAGCGCAAAGGAGAGATTCAAAAATGGCCGGCCGCCGACAGTGAGCCCGCCGGACGGGGGCGCCAAAACCGGCCAGATTGGCCATAAATGCCGGATGGTTGGGTTGTCTGCGATTGAAGCGGCGTCATCGAACACCAGTGGGACAGCGAAGCTGTTGGCATAGGCGGCCCCTCCGGCCAGCGCGAGAAGCAATGGCAGCCAGAATCCGCCGGAAACTGACGGCTCGGATTCAGGAGCGACGGATGGGAGCACGATTGGGATGCCCGGATCCTGCCCGTGCCCACCCGCCGTTTCAAGCGCTTGAAAGTTTCAGCCGCTTCTGGGACCGTGCTCGCCATGCCGCCCTCCCCATCCGTCCGGCCGCCTAGGCGCTGGAGGGCGTTTGTGGCCGCGCAGTGGCAGCCGGCCGTTCTCCTGATCGCAACGGTGATCGTCTACCTTCCGAGCCTGCGCGCCGGATTCATCATGGACGACAACGCGATGTTGACGGACAATCCGCTGATCGCAGCGGCGGACGGGATCGGCCGGTTCTGGTATACGGCCCAGCCGGCGAATTTTTTCGGTCCGGTCACCGCCTCGACCCTTTGGATCGAGTGGAGGCTGTGGGGCCTGAACCCCGTCGGCTACCATGCGACCAACCTCGTCTTCCACTGCGCGGAGGTGCTGCTGCTTTGGGGGATTCTTCGCCGCTTGCGCCTGCCCGGAGCGTGGCTTGCCGCGCTTCTTTTCGCCGTGCACCCCCTCAACGTCGAAACGGTGGCGTGGGTGACCCAGCGAAAGAACCTGGCGGCGATGCTCTTCTTCCTATTGTCCATCCGCTTTTTCCTCGAGACAGGCCTTGCGTCGCCGTCGCCGCCTCTCGAAAGCCGTGGCGCAGACGGCTCGGTCCCGGCTCGCGGCCGATGGTATTGGCTGAGCTTGCTCGCATTCGTCCTCGCAATGCTCAGCAAGGGATCCGTGGCGCCGCTGCCGCTGGTGCTTTTGGGGCTGATCGCATGGCACCGCCGGCCCTCGCTTCGGGATCTGTCGCGCTTGGCGCCGTTTTTCGCGGCCGCCGCTGCCCTGGCGGCCGTGGACGTCTGGACCCAGCGGCTCGCTTCGCTCGAAGTCGTTCGCTCCGCCGGTTTCGTCGAGCGGCTCCTGGGAGCCGGCGCCGTTGTATGGTTCTATCTCTACAAAGCGCTATGGCCGGCCAAATTGATTTTCGTCTATCCCCAGTGGCGGATCGTTGCGTCGAATTTCATTTGGTGGCTGCCCTTGGCTGCGGCCGTCGGCCTCACATGCGTGCTTTGGCGCGCGCGTCGGACCTGGGGCCGGCCCGCATTGTACGCATGGGGATATTTTTGCGTGATGCTGACGCCCGTTCTCGGTTTCACGGACGTCTACTTCATGAAGTATTCGCTCGTCGCCGATCACTATGCCCACCTGTCCCTGATCGGGGTTGTTTCCTGGGTCGCCGCGGTGGCCACCCTGGCTTGGCAGAGGGTTGCCCCGGCGGTGAAGAGTCGTTGGAGGATCCCGGTAGCGGCGGTCGCGGCCGCGGCGGTTCTGGCGCTCGGAAGCGCCACCTGGCCCCAGACCCAATTGTATCGGGACGCCCGCACGCTCTACCAGGCGACCGTGGACGCCAATCCGGAGAGCTGGATGGCGCAAAATAATCTCGGCGTCGAGCTGGCAAAAATCCCCGGCCGCATGCCTAGCGCCCTCACGCACTACGAGCAAGCGCTTCGCCTGAAGCCCGATTACGCCGAAGCGCACTATAATCTCGGCATTGCATTGGATGCCGAAAACCGGCCTCAGGATGCGATTGCTCAGGTTGAAGAAGCGCTGCGCCTGGGCCTCGAAATGGAGGAGGTGCACGCCAGGCTCGGGACTCTTTTCAATAAGGCCGGCCGGTTTCCGGAGGCGGTTTCCGAGTATGAGGCTGCGGTCCAGCTTAAGCCGGACCGCGCCAAAGGCCACCTCGACCTCGGGCTTGCGTTGGCGGCGGCGGGACAAGGCTCCCAGGCGATCGCCGAATATGAGAGCGCGCTGCGGCTGGATCCGCACTTTGCGGAAGCCGCTTTCTATCTGGGCATCTCATTCGCGCAGTCCAATCGCGTCCCCGAGGCAATCGCCAGCTATGAGCGCGCGCTGGCCATCCGGCCGGAGTATGAGGTCGCCCACAACAACCTTGCCGTTTTGCTCTGCAATTCCGACCGGGTGGAGGAGGCGATTCCCCATTACATGGAGGCGATTCGAATCAATCCCGACTATACTGAAGCCCGGTTGAATCTCGGCATCGCCCTCTATGCAGACAAGCAGATCGACCGCGCTCTTGAACAATTTTCGGCTGTGATCCGGCTGGATCCGCGGAATGCGGACGCGCACGATGATCTCGGCATCTGCCTGGCGTCCAAAGGCCAGCCTGACAAGGCTCGTATCGAATTCGAAACCGCATTGGAAATCCGGCCTGGATTCGCGGCGGCTGAGCTCAACCTGAGCCGATGCCTGCAAGCGCTCGGCCAGCCCCAAGCGGCGGAGATTCACCGACAAAATGCGGATCGGCTCCAGGCTGAAGGCGCCCACTGACGGCCGCCGGCCGGCAAATGAATCGGACATCTTGAAACCCGCTCCATCCAACACGCCCCAGGCCGGCCCGGATTTTTGGAACCGCCTCGGGCTCCGAAGCTTTGTGGGACACCGTTCGCTTTGGCTGTTTGCCGCCTTGGCGGCTGCTTTCGCCTATGTCGCTGTCGATAGCGCCGCCCGCATCCGGCATCTAGCTGGGATGGAGAAACTGTATGGCGTGCAAGTCGCCCCTCCGCGACCGGATGCCGCTTCCCCTACCGGCTATGCCCTCGGCCGCCGAACCCTGATCGAGCCGGGAAACAGCGCCGACACCTATCACTTGGTGATTCAAACACAGCAGATGCTCGCGGGCGGATCTTGGCGGCTGCATCATGTCGATTACGACAACGCTCCGTACGGGCGGGAAATGCATTGGTCGTCGCCGCCTCGCTGGTGGCTCGCCTTCCTTGCTCTTATAGATCACGGAGTATCGGGCCGCTCGATTGGGGCGGCCGCTGAGCAGGCTGTCCTCTATGCGAATCCGCTGCTGCTCGCTATTTTCATTTTGGGGGCGATTCCGCTCGTTGCCCGTCGCTTCGGACCCACAGGCGCCGCGCTGATGGCCATCGGAGTGGTCGCTAGCCATCCGTTTTACCTGAATTTCATCGCGGGCGACGCCGAACACCAGGGTGTCGCCGAGGTCTGTGGGCTGCTGACGGTGGTTTGCCTGCTAGGCGGAGCCGGCGGATGGGCCGGCTCCGCCCGCGCGGAAGCGGCGAAACCCGGGGAACTGCCGGCGTTCAATCAGGCACGCAGGTGGTTCCTCGCATCTGCCGTAGCCGGCGGCGTCGGGCTGTGGCTGAGCGCAGCGAGCGAAGTTCCCGTCCTCGCCGGCACGGGCCTCGGTGCAATCGCGGCCCTTGCAGTGATCCGGCGCCGTTTAGGCCCGGAAGGGGGAACCTTCCGGCCTGAACTGTGGCGGTTCTGGGGTGTTGCGGGCTGCGTTGCCAGCTTCGCTGCCTATGCGATCGAATACTTCCCCTCGCAGATGGGCTGGCGGCTCGAGGTGAACCATCCGCTGTACGGTCTCGCGTGGCTTGGCGGCGGCGAACTAATCTGCCAGATCGGCCGCCATTGGGCGCCGGGAGCGCGCAACGCCGGCATCGACCGCCGCTTGGCGATCGGCGCTGCAATCTTGGTCGGACTCTTGCCGGCGGTCGTGCTCTTCACGCACGGCCGAACATTTTGGGTGGCCGATCCATTCCTGTGGCGCCTGCACACCGGATATATCGCTGAATTTCACAGCATGTTCTGGGATTTGGCCCAAAGCGGGTGGAACTTTTCGGCGATTGCGCGGGTATTGCCGCTGCTCCTCAGCATTCCATCGCTCGTGTTCCTTTTGCGGCGCGGTACGCCCGGCTTTTGGAAAGCCCAATTGATGTTGGCCCTGGTTCCCGCTGGACTCGAGTTCGCGCTCGCAGCCCAGCAGCTCCGCTGGTGGGGCCTGGCCTCGGGGCTCGCATTCGCGACCCTGCTTCCATTATTCGAGCTCCTGGAAAAGCAATTCCCCGGCCGTCCCGCTCGCATCTGCCGGCTGACCTGTGCCCTTCTGTTGGCGCCGGGTGCGGTCAATGCGGTCACATTCATCCCGCTCGAATCGGCCAACTTCCCGGCAAACCTCCGCGCCCTCGCCGTTCGGGATCTCGCCCATTGGCTCCGCCTGCGCGCCGGCAACGACCCGGTTGTCGTGCTGAGCACGCCCGACACAACGACATCTTTGATATATCACGGCAGCTTTCGTGGACTGGGAACGCTCTATTGGGAAAATCGGGACGGGTTGGAGGCCGCGGCCGAAATTTTCGCCGCAGCCACGCCCGATGAAGCGCGCGCTTTGATCCTGCGCCGCCACGTGACACAAATCGTACTCGTCTCCTGGGATCCGTTCGTTGCCCCCTATGTCCAGCTTGCGCGCGGCCTTCCTGTCGGCGCGCCCTGGCCGCCCGGCTCGTTCGCCGACCTTCTGCAGGGCCGTGGCCCGCTGCCGCCTTGGTTGCGGCCAATTCCCTACCCGCTACCGCCGAATCCAAACCTCAAAGGCCAACGGGTCTGGATTTTTGAGGTCACAAATCCCCAGCGGCCGGAGGACATCCTGGTTCGAAACGCGGAGTTTCTTATGGAGATGGGACTCTATGACCATGCAGCCGAGTTGCAGCCCGCCCTGCGCGGCTTGGATTCCTATTTCCCCGCATTGGCGGAGTTGACGCGAATCGAAGGTCAGCGCTCGGACGCGGACGGAGTCGAGAACACGGTGGCGCGCATCGAGGCTCTCGGGACTCCGCCCTCCGACCTCGCGGCCGAGGACCAGGTGCGCCTGGCCGTGGCGCTTGCAATCGGCGGGAGGCTTGATCCGGCCCGGCGCGTGCTGGAGCGCTGCCTGGATCGGATGGATGAAAAAACCCTCCGCCAATTCACCGCCGGAACCCTGTCCGATTTGCTCTCCCTATGCGATCATCTCGGCGTCGCTATTCCCGACCCGGCCCTGCGCAGCCTCGCCGCGGAGCTTCTGCCTCCCAGGCTGCGATAAAACTAAGGCGCTGGCGCGCCGCCCTGCATTTCCAGCGCGCGCCGGAGACTTTCGGCGATGGCCGGATCTCCGGGACGCTGGCGCAAGGCTTCGCGGTATTCGGCCACGGCGGCGGCGACTTGTCCGCTGAGGAGCAATGCATTGCCCAGATTGTTGCGCGCTTCGACCAAATCGGGAGCGAGCGCGAGCGCGCGGCGGTAGGCCGTCGCGGCCGCGGGATACTGCTCCTGTGCCGCAAGCACATTTCCCAAAGCGAATATCGGCTTGGGATTGGCCGGCTCGGCTCTTGCGGCCGCCGAATAAGCGGCGGCGGCTTGGGCAAACTGCCCTTGCCGGACCAGGCTGTCGCCGAGTCCGAGCCAGCCGGGGCCGTCGCCCGGCTCCAAAAGTTTGGCGGCCGCAGCGTACTGTTCCGCGGCGTCGCGGTCGCGCTTCAATTCCGCCATAGCATCGCCGAGATAAAGGTGAACCTCCCCCTTGTGCTGCTCGACGCCCAGCGCTTTTTCAAACTCGGCCGCCGCCTTATCCGGCTGGGCGGAATCGAGCAAGGTCACGCCCAAATTGTAATGGGCAAGCGCATAATCGGGCTGCAACCGGAGCGCCGCCAAATAGGCATTCAGCGCCTCCGGCAATCGCTGGGCACGGTACAGCATAAGTCCCAGATTGTTCCACACTTCGGCAGAATCCGGATCCAGATCCCTGGCCGTTTCGAGCTGGGACACGGCTTCGGCCAAGCCACCCGGCTCGTCCGCCAATGCCGCTCCCAAATCGGCGTGGGCCGCAGATAGATCGGGCTCGAGCCGGATCGCTTCGCGCAACTCGGCGATGCCTTCTGCGCGGCGCCCGGGGAGCCTTAGGTACAATGCCCCCAATGCCGTGTGCGCCTCAGCCTGCACCGATATGTCGCCGTGCTGCAATATCAGGGCCGCTTTCAATTCTGCGATCGCGTCCGCCTCGCGACCGGGAAGCTTTCCCAGAAGCCTGCCATAGTTCAAATGCCCGAGCGCAAAATCCGGCCGCGACCGAAGCCCTATTTGGAAAAGGGACACCGCCTCCGCCTCGTGTCCCGGAACATTGCCGAGAAGCGCGGCGCAGTAGGCATAGGCCACACCGGATTCCGGCTTGAGGAGCCGGACCGCTTCTTCCATTTGCCGGACGGCCTCATCCCGCGTGCTCGGATCGGAAATCAGCTCCGTCCCGAGGTTGATGTGCGGACGGGGGTCGCCGGGCCAATGGGCCACCGTATCCGCCCAAATCGAACGCGCGCTGCGATAGTCGCTGTTGCGCGCCACCGTCATCCCAATTCCGGCGACGGCGACGGCCAAACCGATCGGCATGAGCCACCCGCGAGACCAGCGATAAAGTCCGAGCACCAGCGCCACGAGCACTGCGGGAAGGGCGAGATACATCCGTTTTTCCGCCATCGTCTCCGTGATGACGGGCACAATGCTGGAACTTGGAGCCAGAATGGCGAAAAACCAGGCTCCGAGAAAACCCAAAGCCGGGAGGCGCCAAATCGCGATCGCGGTGGCTGTCCCAAAAAGAGCGACAAGCAAGCCGCAAGAGATGATCATGGCGGGGCTCTTGACCAGATAGGTGCCATAGTCAAAGACCAGCGGATGCGGCCAGACGCTGAGCTTGAGATACCGCACGATGGCGTAGAACTGGGTGAATAGGTACTGCCACCACGGGATAGTGTCGCTGAAACCGGCCGTCCCTCCCCGGTCGGCTCCGCCTCCTCCCAAAACCAGCCAGGCAAGAAGCACCCAGGTCATGGCCAGCGATAGATAAAACCATCTCCGCTCCTTCCAAGCGGCGCGGAAGCTTCCGGCCACAAAAGTCCGGTCGTATAGGAACACCATGAGCGGCGCGCTTACCATGACCTCCTTCGTTCCCATTCCCGCCAGGCACGCCAGCGTCGCGGCGATTTTCCACGGGCCCGGCCGGACGGATCCCATCGCTCGGATCGCGGCGTAGAGGGTGGCCAGATAAAAAAGTCCCATGAGCACCTCCGTGCGCTGAACGACACAGGTAACAGACTCGGTTAGAAGCGGATGGACAAGCCACCAAAGCGCGGACAGCCACGCCAGAGGTCCTGAAGCCGCGCCGTACGTTTCGCGCAGGACCGGTTGCAGGAGCGTGCGTCGCACGATGCCGTAGAGAGCGACGCCCGCGAGCAGGTGCATCGCAAGATTGAATGCGTGGTAGCCTTCCACCCGCAGGCCGCCCATAGCATAATTAAGGGCAAACGAGACGTTGGCGAAGGGACGGTGCGCCACCGCCTGTCCGCCGGAAGGCGGGCTCAGCATCCCCCAGGGCGGCCAAAGATGCCGGATCGACTCATTTTTGGTGATCGATCCGATGTCGTCGAAAAAAAATGGGACGGTAAAGGTATTGTGGTACGCTACCGCGCCCGCGAAAATGAGCCCGGCAATTGCCAGCGCCGCCGATCCCGGCTTTTCCCATCGAAGCGGAGAAGTCGGAGCCGGAGGAGACGAGCCGGCGTTCGGGCGGATTTTTAGAAAACCGATCATGGGCTTAGCAGGCTGTTAATCCGTCAGGGCGGCCGGGCGCCGCTATTTTGTATTTCCAGAGCGCGGCTGACGCTAGCCTCCAAAGTCGGATCGCCCGGCCGCTCCCGCAACGCTTCGCGGTACTCGGCCACCGCGGCGCCGACCTGTCCGCTTAGGAGCAGCGCATTGCCGAGATTATTGCGCGCATCGACGAGATCCGGAGCGAGCGCAAGCGAGCGACGATAGGCCGCGGCCGCCGCGGAATATTGCTCCTGGGCTGCGAGCGCGTTGCCCTGGGCAAACATCGGCTTTGGATTGCGCGGCTCGGCTTTCGCGGCCGCTGCGTAGGCGGCTACGGCCTGGGCATACTGCCCCTGACGGACAAGGCTGTCGCCGAGTCCGAGCCAGCCGGCGCCGTCGCCGGGCTCCAACAGCGTGGCCGCCGCCGCGTACTGGTCCGCGGCTTCGCGGTTCCGCTTCAATTCCGCCAGGGCATCGCCGAGGTAGAGGTGAACCTCCCCGCGGTGCTGTTCCGCGCCAAAAGCCTTCTGAAACTCCTCCATCGCCTTTTCCGGCCGGCCGGAATCCAACAATGCGACGCCCAGATTATAATGGGCGGGCACATAATCGGGCTGCAGCCGAAGCGACTCCGCATAGGCCTCCAAAGCCTCCGGCAGCCGCCGTGTCTGATACAGCAGGAGTCCGAGATCATTCCACGCCGTAGAGAAGCGCGGCATCAGCCGCAGCGCTGTGCGGTATTCCCGATCCGCATCTTCAAAGCGGCCCGCGGCGGCAAGGGCCGTCCCGTAGTTATTGTGAATCTCCGCCGAGTCCGGATTGGACTGAAGAGCGGCCTCGAAAAGGCTGATTGCCTCAGCGACTCGGCCCTCGCCTTGCAGCAGCAGAGCCAGATTGTTGTCCGCCATCCAGGCGGCGGGGTTTCTTGCGAGCGTCGTTTCGTAGAACGTTTTTATCTCACTGTACATTCCGGCCTGGCGCCAAGTCAGAAAGGCCAGGCATGCGAGAAGCCCCGCCCCGGCAGCAATGCGCGCCGGCGGAGCGAGGCCCCGCGCAGCCAGCGAAAGCCCGGCGCACAGCGGCACTATCAATCCGAGACAGGCGAGATACTGCCAGTGGTCGGCAACGTAGGAATAGATGAATGCATAAACGTTGAAAAATCCAAGGGTGGGAAAAAGGGTGCCCGCAAAGAAAAGCGCGCCGGCGAGCGGAGCCCGGCTGCGGCCGCGAAGCGCCACAAGGACGGCAAAGGCCGCCAGCGCGGCGATTAGAAATCCGTACGCAGCCATGCTAGCGCTTGTGATCGTCCAGTGCGGATAAATGAAGATCAGATTTGCCGGCCAGATCATCTTGGCCGCATAAAACCAGGCGGCCCGGCTCGCCAGAAGCAAGCGCCCCAGCCCGTTCAGCGTAAAAGCCGCACCCTCTGCGCCGCCGACATGCTTCTCGACCCAGCCTGAAAACAGACCCGCGGCGCCGCCGATGACAAGCCACGGCAAAAGCGGCGCGACGTCGCGGCGCCATGAGAGCGCGCCCGCACGCCACCAAGCCACAACGAGCAGGGCCGCGGGCAGCGTGGCGGTCACAGTCTTGCTCAGCAACGCCAGCACAAAAAGGACCGAGGCGAGCGCATACCGGCCCGGATCCCTTCGGTCCGTGAAACGCAGGTAGCTGAGCGCCGCCAGCAGATAAAAGACCGTCGAAAGCGTATTTTTTTGCTCCGAAACCCACGCCACCGATTCGACGCACACCGGATGCAGGGCGAACACAAACGAAGCCAGCCAAGCCCCAGGAATCGAGAGCCGGCGAAGCACGAGAAGCACCAGGACGGCCGAGGTGGCATGCAAGACCACGTTGAGAATGTGGTAGCCGATCGGCGCATCTCCCCACAGACGGTGCTCGACCCAGAAGGCGCTGTGCAAAAGAGGATAGTACTGCTCGGTCGCCCCGATCTTGAACCAAATCCGCGCCAGCCCGGAAAGGGATCGCAGAGCCGGCGCCGTCACGTAATCGCTGTCATTCCAAATGAATCCCGCCCGAAAGACGGGCGCGTACGCCGCGAAGGTTGCGAGAAAGATCAGCGCCACTCCGGACAGCGTGCGCCAGCGCATGGATTTCCACTGCCGAGTCTCGGTATTCACGGAGCGATCGGAAGCCGTGAGAGCCGGTTGAGCATTTCCCGCGCCGAGGCGAGGTTGGGGTCGAGGCGCAGGGCTTCGGCAAATTCGGCTCGAGCTCCCGCCAGATCGTGCGCGCGCAGCAGCGCGTTGCCCAGGTTGTAATGCGCCTCGGGGTACGCCGGGCGAAGTTGCAGCGCGCGGTGAAACTCCCCCATCGCCTGCTCGCCGTAGCCCGCAGAATCGAGTGCCGTCGCAAGATAGTCGTGGGCGACCGCCGAATCGGGCCGCAGCCGGGCCGCCTCCCGCAGCGTCGGCAATGCCGCCTCCGCGCGTCCGAGCTGGACCAGGGTCGCGCCGAGATTGAGCTGCGCATCGGCATTTGCGGGCTGCAAACGGACCGAGTTGGCATAGTGGGTAGCGGCGTCCTCGATGCGCCCGACGGCAGCCAGCGCAATCCCAAGATCGAACTCCACATCGGCCTGGGTGGGATCCAGGTTGAGCGACGTCTCAAACTCCCGGATGGCATCCTCGGGATGTCCATCGGCCGCAAGCGCGACTCCCAGGCTGCCGTGGGCGACCGGCAGCTTCGGATTGTTCGCCAATGCCCGGCGAAGAAGAGGCTCGGCCTCCGAGGTCCGTCCGAATCGGTCGAGCAGCCTGCCCGCCTCGGCTTCGGCGTAGGTGAGCGTTGGATCCTGCCGCGCCGCGGTCAGCAATTCCGGGAGCGCCTCCTGTGGTCGATTTTCGGTCTCGTAGGCCAGCCCGAGATCGTAATGGGTCTCCGCCAGGCTGGAATTGAGGCGCAGCGCGGTCAGGTAGTGGCCGATGGCCTCCTCCGTGCGTCCCCGCGTGGAAAGGGCCATGCCCAGGTTGGATTGCGCTTTCGGGCTGTCGGGCCGTTTCGACACCGAGTCGCTCCAAAGAGCGAGATCGCTGCGATAAAGCCAATTGCGCCGCGCGGTCGCAGCCGCCAATGCGATCACGATCATTACCACGATCCCGGTCCATCCCGCCGGGCGGATGCGGGCGAGGCCGGGCCATGTCCGCGCGGCTAATTCCGCTCCCCCGGCAACCGCGGCGAGGATCGCAGCCAGCGGCAGATACATTCGGTATTCGACCGCGAATTGGATCGTTCCGGGAATCAAGCTGGTCGGCGCAAGGATCATCCAGCAACATGCGGCGCAGAATGCCCAAGGGCGGCCCCGTGCGACGCCGGCGATCGTGCCGATCCCTGCCGCCAGCAAAATCGGCCCGAACACGAATATCGAGGCCCAGTCAGGAAGAGTCGGCGGACCGTATTCGAAGACAAGGGGATGGGGCCAGAATGCCAGGCCCGCATATCGGGTCAGCGCCTCGATCTGGGTAAACCAATAGTGAAATGCGGACATCCCGAGATTGAATCCCGAGGTGTTTCCGCGATTTCCGCCTGTGCTCGCCACAAAAATCGCCAGCGGGACCCAAGTCGCAAAGAGGCTGAGATAATAAGCCTTCCGCGCCCGCCAGGCCGCGAGCCAGCCATGCGTGACGAAGGTGCGATCGTAAAGGAATACCGCCACGGGTGCGGAGACCATGACCTCCTTGGTGCCCATGCCGAGAAAGCAGAATATGACCGAGAGCACGGCCCAGATGCGCGCTGTCTTTCCAGCGGCCTGCGTCTCTTCCGGGCGGGCGGCGGATGGCCGCGTTTGCGCAAACCGGATGAAGCAATACAGGGTGAGGAGATAAAACAGCGCCATCAGCGATTCTGCGCGCTGCACGATATAAGTGACCGCTTCGGTCGTGAGCGGATGCACGACCCAAATAGCGGCAACCGCCGCGGCCAAGTGCGTCCGGTGGAGGGTCCGCCGGACAATTCCAAACAGCGCCAGGCCCGCCAGAATATGGATCAGCAGATTTACCGCGTGATAGCTCCAGGGTGAAAATCCGCTCAACGCGTAGTTCAAGGCCAGGCTGAAATTTAGGACCGGCCGGCCGCTGACAGTCAGGGATCCCGGCGGCGGCCACAAGGGACCCGGCAGCGGCCACAGGCGGAGCAAAGTCGGGTTGTTGTCCCGGATCGCCGGAAAGTCGTCGAACTGGAACTTGCCGAGGAAACTGTCGGCATAGGCGGCGACCGCAGCTGCAGCGATCAATCCGGCCCCGATCCAGGTCTGTCGTCTCTCGGCGGATATCGGATTGCTCGGCATTCGAGTTTGGTTCGGAAATCCAGGGAATTAACTGTCTTGTCAATTCCAAGACCTCAGGCCTCCAGTATTGAAATCCGCGGTGCGGATTTCAATACTGGAGGCCTGAGGTCGTTCCTTCTGCCGGGCGCACAACGAAAACGGCGACCGCAGATTCTGCGGTCGCCGTCGCTCGGATTCCCTCGAACCGTATGCCGGCCGGGGGAATCGGGGTAGAGATTCGCTTAGAAGCTAAATCGCGCAGTCAGGGACCACTGCCGCGGCGGGACGATGCTGTAAGTGTAGGGCGTTCCGTCGAGGTTATATTGGATCGGCAGGATATAGCCATTCGAGGTAATGTCGACACAGTTGAGCTGCACCGTGCATTTGACCTTGCCGTCGTCAAACGGCAGTTTGAAGGCGTACGAAATCCAGCCATCGACGTGGAGCTCCGCCGGGGTGTAGATGGGCTTGGAGAGATCGTCCGCTGCAACCTGACCCGAGGCGGTCAGGAGGCTTGCCTGCGTGGCGCCATAGTAGCCCTGGATCGTGGAACTCATCCACCGGAGACCGCCGCCAATTCCCAAATTCTTGAGCGGTCCGCTCACGAATTGATAGTTGGTTAGAACGTTCCAGTTATATGGGGTCAATTCCGGAACGTCGCTGCCTTGAGCAGCCTCTTCAACCGCGATCGGAACTGTAACGACGCCATTGTAATAATTGCTCACGGTGCTGGGCCCGTTATTCGGTCCACCGGTGTCCCCCACGTTTCCGTCGTAACCGTAGGAATTCCAGAAGCTGCCGAGGTAGGCGATCGCCGAGCTTCCGGCTCCCGCCCAATTCGTGTATACGCCCGAGTACGCGGCGGGCGCGACAGCGGTCGTCCAAACCGGCATTCGGACGGCCTGGTAGGCCTTCGCCTGCTGATCGACCTGAGAGATCTGGGCGGACTGCCGGGAACCAGTGAACTTCAGCGTCCAGTTCGGCAGAGGGTTGTAGGTCAGCTCCAGATCGTAGCCTGCCGCAGCGTAAGTATTCGTGGCCTCTCCGCTATAGTAGCCGCCGGTCAACGGTTCCCCACCGCTTTCAAGGTAGACGGGGCTGAGTCCCGTGAGCTGGCCCATTGTTTGATACTGGGCCGCAGTCAAGGGGAAGGTCGCCTGATTGCCGAACTGCGTCGAGGCCGGGTTTTCGCCGGACTCCAGTTCCACGATGTCCGTCGCCCAGTTCTTCATCTCATTTTGATCGATGTACAGCTCGCGGTCGGTGAGCGTCTGCGAGACACCCGTGATGTTGTTCTGGTTGTTGCTTCGGAACCAGGTCATGCGCATGTATAGTTTCTTGTCGGGCGTCGCGATCTCCAGGCCATAGTCCTTTTCCGTGCCTGCCGGCTTCCCAAGCGGCTGGCCGAGAAGGTCGGTATAGGAGGCGGTTGGAGGATTGAAATTGTCCGACTTGTTGAATGTAAAGCCGAGGGTGCGCAGTACTCCGGCAATGATATTGCCATTGTTGGCTGCTGCGTCGATCCCGGACCAATTCTCAAACGGCTTGACCACAAAGCCCTCGCTGTACGTGTTGCCGCCGATCTCCCCCAGGGTCTCCATCGCCAGTTGGCTGGTGCCCGGCGCGTATACGCCTGCGTAGGAGGTGGGATTCCACGGGCCCAAAGCGTACTTGAGGGCGGGATTTGGCAAGCCGTTGACATCGCTGACCAGGCCAGGATTATTGGTTGTGGGAGTCGGAACGCCGTTGATGATCGCGTTATAGATCGTCGCGGCGCCGCGATTCTTGACGACGTCGTCGTTGAGTCCGACCGAACCGACTATGCGGTCATTCCAGAAGAAGCTCTGCCAGTAGTAGGTTTTCTGGTCCTGGACGTTTTCGTTGATCTGGTATCCGTTGAATGCAGGCGACGCCTGGGTCAACGCGCTGTTCACCCACTGGTTCGTGTAGTAGTTGTAGGTGGTGGCAGTGACATTCGTCGGCGAGCCAAATCCTGGAATGCCGAGGAGGCTGGTCTGCTGCGTGGCGGCGGTGCTTCCGGGCGAGCTCATGTATTGCCAGCGATACTCGTTGGTAGCTCCCGGCCAGTCCCAGTTTCCGGCAATCACGGGCTGATTGTTATACTGATACAGCTCCGATGTGTACGAGCCGTCGCCGCCGTTGATGATCGTGCGGAGGCGGATCGACTGCTGTATGTCGTCGTGGGTGGAGGCTTCAGCCATGAGCCGATGGTGCCCGAGCCATTGCAGCCAACTTGGAAGCTTGTCCCTTAGGTCGAAGCTATACGTCAGCATCGCCCGCCAGTTTGTGTTTGTTTCCGGATGGTAAAATCCATCGCCCTGGTAGTCCTCCATAAAGGTCGATCCGGCGTAGGCATTCGGCGCCCCGTTCAACAGGTACGCATTCGTATCCACAATCAGAGAATTTTCCGCGGGGTTGCCATTGTTGTGCTGGTTCTCCGGGTCCACCTCCAGGTCATGGTATTCCTGCCGGAAGTACCCGAGGTCAAAATCCAACGAACCAAACGTGCTGCTTGAGATGATGTTCTGCTGCAAATCAGCGTGATAGGTCCGCGCTCGGGATTGGGTGTAGTCCTCCCCGTCAATGTTCGGCCCGGTTTGCGCATTGTAGATCGCCTGGTTGACAACGCCGGGCACAAAGTAGGAAGAATATCCGCCGTTTGGCAGGCCATTGATCAAGGTGACCGGAGTGCCGGGGGCGCCGACGCCCGGAATGGGAAGCTGAATCGAATTAGTCATGAATTCCGACCGGACCAACGCTTGAGAAGCCGTGAGCGGGGACGTCGGCACTTGGGGCGGGATCAGGCCGTTGTAATTCGATCCAAGGGTTTGCTGCGGCTGGAAACCATAGAGGTATTGGCCGTTGGCATACATTTCGGTAAAGTGAGCCGAAGATGCGCCTATGCCGGGCTGAAACATCGCCGAAGTGATGCTCGTCAATCCACCCGTGCCCGTCACCTCGCCAGCCACATAATTGGGGCTTGTGGTCGAACTGACATAGGGCCCCAGCACCTTGCCGGTGGCCAGATCGGTGACCATGCCCGTGATCGGGTTCATCTCCGGCTTGCCGGCGGCGAGCCACGGAGTGACGAAATCCTCGGGTAGCAAAGTATTTTGGTCGTTCGCGTAATTGTTATAGAATTCGGCGTACGCGGTGATCTTCGTTTTGTGCGACTTGAACGGGTCGATCGTGATCGTGGCATACTGCCGGCGCGTCAGATCGGAAGAGGGTGCGCGCTGCATGCCCACCGAGTTGAGCTCCTGCGCCACATAGAGGGCGACATGGTTCCGGATCAGCGGAATATTCAGGTCGGCGGTTTCGCGGTATCCGCCAAAACTGCTGCCCTGGAAGCTCACGTCCCCCGAAAGCTTGTCGAGCTGGGCTTCGGTGCTGGCGGCATTGACAATGCCCGCCGCCGAGCCCGATCCGAACATCAGCGAGTTGGGACCGCGGTCGATTTCGATCGACTGCACGTTGTAGGTGTCGAAGGGAATTCGGTACAGGCCGTAGAAATCGTCCACTTCGTTATCGGGCGCCCCCAAGCCGTTGATCCGGGTGCTCAACGTATTTAGGCCGCCGATGCTCGAGGTGTTGTCGTTCGAGCCCGCCAGCGCGTCGTCAACGCGACCGGACTCGGTAAATCCTGTATACGGCGTGTACGTGTGCGAGCCTTCCGTGCCCGCCTCATACATCATGATGTCATTGATGTTCTGCGCATTGGTGTTCTGTATCTGCTGTTTGTCGATGACCGTGACAGCAGAGGGAATGTCGCCGATATTATTGGCCAACCGCGTGCCGGTCGTCGTATTCGGGGTGAAATACCCCTGCGCCTGCTGGGCGTTCACCTCGAACGGGCTCAGCGTGACCGTTTCGCTGCCAGGGGCTGCCGGGGCCGTGGTGACCGGAACCGGTGCCTGGCTCGTGGTTGTCTGTGTTTGATCCGGCGTGGGTGTGGCCGGGGGCGGAGTTGCCTCCTGGCCGAAGGCGGCTGCGGGGATCAGTGCTGCGGCGAGCAGAGCGGCAATAGCCGGGCGCAAGGCCGCGGAATCTCTCATGCGGTAGCGGATTCGATTCATAGCGTGTCTGGGTGTGTTGGGTTTGAACTGAGCCGACAAAAAGGGAGATGAAACCGGCAGCCGGATTCAGTCCCGGAAAGTCAGGGGAGAACTGTAGCCCTTCTTACGGATAGGCGAAGCTAACAGTAGCAGTTTCAAAAATAAATTAGGTGTGCTGCAAGCAAATAATTACTGAACTGTAATATTCCGCGGTTAGTTCGGTAACAACTCACCCAATACCGTTGGTACCAGCAGCCTCAATCTGCGCGAGAAAGGGCCGGCACCCGCGCCTTCAAGATCGCGTCGGATCGCTGATACGGAAGCTTTTCTCCACCAACAACAAAGGTCTCCAGCGTAAATCCAAGTTCGCCAGCCCGATCAGCGCTCCCCGACCGATGTCCGAGTGATAGCGGACTGACTCCCGAATTGTCCTTCCAAATTCCTCCGGGTTGCATCCGGTCACTGCGAACCGGTCATTCCGGCCGCGGCGGCGGCCGCCTCGGCATTCATATCCGGGCCCAATTCCGGAGGGGGACCGTCAAGCGCAAGGCTGATGTCGGCCGAAGTGAGTCTATAAATAAGTATCGAGTGGTTTATGCTGCCGGCCGGCTTCAGGCGCCGAAGGTAGGCGGTTAGGCGGGCGAAGCGATACATGTCAAAGTAAGCAAGCTGCTGCTTCCACACCGAAGGCTCATAAGACGTCAGGGTGCTCCTGCGAACAGCGGGATCACCGCTGAAGACTTGCTTCGCAGCGGATGAAAGCACCTGGTAAGTCTGCTCGTACCGGCTGTTCCAAGGCCCAAGCGGACCCTTGAGATCGTACATCATTGGCTGGAGCATCGTCGCGCTGATGTAATAGGTGCCCGCTCCAAGCCTGTTCGCCTCCGGCGTCCGGAGAAACATCACAACAACCCCGCCACTTTTCGAATTGGCCCCGCCCATGGCTTGGTATTGGGGATGCTGCTGAAGCCAATTGCCTGCGGCCTCCTTTACATTATTTGCCGGAAACTCGACCATTTGAACAGCCGGAGGGACATCCTGGCCGCGCACACCGTATAGGTATTTTGCCGGAACCTTATAGGAATCGGGACTGGCCACTCCAAAATAGGAGAGATAGGCGGGCCCTTCTGAGTGATGCTGGTCGAGGTAGCGTTTCAACGCTGGGAGGTCCTGTCCCCAGTCGAGTGAACTGTCCACGAGGTGTCGGTAGGCGTTGGCAGGCCCGCCGGCTATCAAGTTAAAGTAGGCGAGATAGTTCGGGAAGCAGACAGCGGCATCGAGCGCCAACGCCGCCGTCAGCACGCAAAGCGTCCAACCCCACACCCGGGATCCCCTATCCACTCCATCCTCCGTTGAAAGGCCGCCAGTCCAAGTCCCTGCCGCCCCGCACAACACGAACAAGAGCGGATAGGTCGGCAGAATGTGCCGGTGCCCGATGTTCAAGTGACTGCCGAGCGCAGCGGCCCAATAGACGCCAAGGAGTATCCAAAGAGGAAGCGTTTGGTACGCCGAGCGCCGCCTCAATGCGGCGAGGGCGAGAGCGATCACTCCGAATATTGGGAGGGGCGTCTTGACCAAAAAGGTGTAAGGAAAAAACATCCACCAGCCGCTGAAGTTGACCTGCCCGTTGAGGAATCCGACGCGAAAATTGGAAAATTTCCAGACATAGGCCGCGCCATACAGATACGCCTCGGGCAATAGCTGATGGGCCCGGAGACAATCAAATATTCTGGGAATCGCAGGCCTCCCATCGGCATGTCCGGCAACCGCAGGGCTTCCCAGGACCTCGGACCAGGCCGGTGAGAACGCCGTATCCGCGGGAGCTCCGTCGGCAAATGCCCGGTAACGGAAGCCATATGAACCCCAGATCACGAGGGCGACGACCGCGACGTGCACGGCAGCTACGACCGCGAATGTGGCGGCGCGCGAGGCGCGGGTCGATAGGTTGCGGACTCCGCCAAATTTCAGGGTCGGCGGGGGACCGGCGAATAATCGGATGATTGCCAGCGCCACGGCGACAGGCGCGATTAGGAACGCCGACATCTTCGAAACGAACAGCCCGCCCATGAGGAGCGCGCTCAGGAGAACCCGGCCGGGGGTGATCTGGTGAAGGACGGTCCAGACCCCGAGGACTGAGGCCGCGAGAAACAGCGCGCTCGCGGTATCCGAAGTCATCAACGCCCCGTTTGCCAGCACCGTGGGATCGAGCACGAACAGCAAAAGCGAGAGCATTCCGCCGACCGGGCCAAACAGCCGCCGCGACCACCACCAGACCAGCGCCCCAAGAATGACGGCCAGCAATCCGCTCATTGCCCGGCCCAGGAGGGTCATCCCGAATGCGTCGTTGCCTGAGTGGTAAAATAACTGGTCGGAAAGGGTCGCCGCGTCCGCGCTGCGCCAGGCTTCCGAATCTGAAGACGGAAAAGAATAGCCGCCGAACAGGAACGGGATCGCCATCCACCGCTGCGGCAGGTTGCCGTTCTCGGGGTTCATTCGGTAATCGTTATACCGCCAATACGAAAAGCCCGCCGCCGCGTGCCCCGGCTCGTCTGCCGTGAGGCTCTTCTCCCCAAGGCTCGACAGCATCACGATCCAAAAGACGAGCAACACCAAGCCGGCGGCAACCGGCCCGCAAACGCGCGCTAGCCCGTTTGATCCCCCAGCCACCTGTCCCCTGCCCCGTCTTGTGTCCATCATGAATGGATTTGGACGAAAAAGTCTCAGCCCATGGCCGTCCCGCCGTTGATGTTCATATTCGCTCCAGTGACGAATCCGGCATCATCCGAGCACAAAAACGCGACCGTCGCCGCTATTTCCTCGGCACGGCCGAAACGGCCGAGCGGGGTTTGGGAAAGCCACTCTGTTCGCCGAGTCTTGAGATGATCCGCAATCATCTCCGTCTCGACGCGGCCCGGCGAGACCACGTTTGCTGTGACGCCCGAGGCTCCCAATTCCCGCACCAGGGAGAAGGTGAGACCCAGCAGTCCGGCCTTGGCGGCGGCGTAGTGCGCATGGCCCGCGGAGCCCAAAAGTCCCGCCTGCGACGAGATAGATATGATCCGTCCCCACCCCCGCTTGCGCATCGCGGGCAGGCAGGCGCGAATGCAATGGAACGGCACGGAGAGATTCAAAGTCAGAGTTTCGTTCCACATGTCCGCATCCAGGTCCTCGATGTTGGCGCCTGTGAAAATCGCCGCGTTATTGACGAGGATATCTATCGGACCGAGGCCGTCCTCAACCTTGGCGACCAGATCGCGGCATGCGGACTCGCCGTCCAGCTCCTTTCGGACCGAAATTGCGCATGATCCTGCGCTGGAGATTGCAGCCTCGACCGCCTTCGCCTCTTTCTCCCGCTGCCGATAATGGATCGCCACGCTTGCTCCGTGGGCCGCCAGCCTGAGGCAAATCGCCCGCCCGATTCCGCGCGAACCGCCGGTGACAAGGGCTACGCGGCCGGCCAGGTAACGAGTGTTGATTTGCGGGATCATGATGGGGTGATGCTAAATCGAACGCAGCGCTTATGACATCGGCCAACGCATTTCAAATCCCAATCCGCGCAACCTCATCGTCCGCCGGCGCGTCATGCCATTCCCCATCCCGTACAAGCCCGAGGCACCTTCCCCGTGAAAAAATCCATTCCTACCCTGTTTCGCCGGCCTCTTCTGGCCGCTTTGGTTTCCGCGACCCTTGCCGCGCCGGCGTCGCATGCATCCGATTCCGCGCCGTCCGTCGCCATCCCTTCGGTCAAGGCGCCGGTCGTGCTCGCCGACCAAGGCACCACGTGGACCCTCGACAACGGAATCGTCAAGGCCACGGTCCTGAAAAGCTCAGGCAAACTGACCTCCATTGTTTACCAGGGCCGCGAGGTGCTGAACGGCCATTCGGAAAGCTGGGAGCAATTGGCGACCGGCAAAGTCTCCCAGTCGGTGACAATCGACCCAGCGGCCAACGGCGGTGAGCGGGCTGAGGTCGCCGTGAAGGGAGTCACCGGACGAATGGACATTGAATTGCGCTACACACTCGAGCGCGGCGTCAGCGGATTTTACACCTACGCCATCTACTCTCACGAGGCGACTTATCCCGCCGCGGGCGAGGGCGAAAGCCGGTTCATCAACCAGATGACTCCCGACTTCAACTGGCTCTCGGTCGACGCTGACCGCAACATGCCCATGATCAGCAACGCGGACCAGCGCTCCGCAGTCGTCATTCACGCCAAGGAGCAGAGCATCATCAGTACCGGAATCTATAAAAACTCAGTTGAGCACAAATACAGCTACTGCGCCGAGATGTACAAGCTCCCCGCCTACGGTTGGTCCAGCATCAATGATCACGTCGGCATCTGGTTTATAAACCCGTCCAACGAGTATTTGGGTGGCGGCCCCACCCGGATTGACCTCGTTTGCCACATGGGCGCAACGATGCTCGACTACTGGACTTCGGGTCATTACGCCGGCGGCGCCGGGTGCAACATCCCGGCCGGGCAAGTATGGAACAAGGTCGTGGGTCCGATCTTTGTTTATTTCAATTCCCTTCAGAGCGCCCAAACGCCATCCCAGGCCGATCTCGACACGCTCAAGGCCACTGAGGGCAATCCCACGATCCCTGCCGCCTGGACGGCCAACGCAAACGCTTTGTTTCAAGATGCCCTGGACCAGGCCAAGACCATCAAGGCCCAGTGGCCCTATGCCTGGGTGCAGGGCGTGGATTTCCCGCAAAAGGACGGGCGGGGCACAGTCGCTGGCAAGCTCGTGCTCGACGATCCGCAGGCCGCTTCGACGAAATTGCCCCATCTGTACGTCGGCCTGACCCACCCGGAATTCCACGGCCCCGGCACGGCCTTTGCCAAGCGCGCGGGCAACGGCACCCTCGTCACCTGGGATCACGACGCGGAATACTATCAGTTCTGGTCCGAGGGTGGCGAAGACGGCCAATTCACGATCGCAAATATCCGCCCCGGCACATACACGCTGCACGCGTTTGCCGAAGGCGTGCTCGGTGAATTCGCGCAGACCGATATCACAGTGACCCCGGGCGCGACCGTCGACCTCGGAAATCTCGACTGGAAGCCCGTGCGCTACGGCCAGCAAGTTTGGGAAATCGGCTACCCGGACCGCACCGGCGGCAAGTTCTTCAAAGGCGACGGCGCCAACTACTGGCTCTGGGGCTGGTGCGTGCGATACCCCCTGCTATTCCCGAACGACATCACGTACACAATAGGCAAGAGCGATTACCACAAAGACTGGTTCTTCGAGCAGGTTCCGCACGGAGAAAGCACCGCTTGGCTCAACCCTGAAGCGAAAGATCCCGCCAACCAGCGCTTCGGCTGGGTCAAGGCGGAATCGCAAAGCGTCTATCCTAGGACCGATCAGACCGGCCCTTGGCGAATTTACGGCCATGGCCGGGCGACGACGTGGACCATTAAATTCAACTACGACCAAGACGGCCAGGGCCGCGCCGCCTTGCGCGTTGCGCTGGCGGGAGCCGATGGCGGCGGCGGCCTCGCGGTGGCTGTCAACGGAAAGCCCGTCGGAACTATCAAAACGCTCTCCACCAACGCCCTTCGTTACAATACCGACAAGGGAATGTGGAAGGAATACGTCCAGATGTTCGACGCCTCGTTGCTGAAGGCCGGCGAAAACGACATCGAGCTCACTGTCCCCGCCGGCGACCTTACAACCGGCGTTGTATACGATTACCTCCGGCTCGAAGTCGACAAGGACTACAAACTGACGAGCACGCCGGTCGCGATGGCTAACTGAGAGGCTGACGCCAGAAGAAGAAAAGGGGTCACATGCGTATGGCGCTAAGATAAGTGTTGTAGCGGAAGCCGCCAGGCTTTCGCAAGTCACGGATGGATAGATAAGCTGCGAAACGCTGGCGCGTTCCGCTACCCCCATTTCAGCAACGATAGATCGGCTTATCTTAGCGCCATTCGGGGCACATGCTGACTTCTGACAGAGTATGTCAGAAGTCAGCACGTGACCCTGTCTGAGTTATTGTCAGTTTTCGGATAGCCTCTTGGCCGAATCGGGCTTACGCCAAGACGATTCTTGATGAATGGCAAAACTGTAGGCCGAAGCCCGGAAAACGTTTCGGGGGTTTTGCCTGCCGCGCTCGCTATCATCGCGGCGGCGCTGGCGGCCTATTGGAATTCATTTTCGGTGCCCCTGCTTTACGACGACCTGTCGTCCATCGCGGGTAATCCGACGATACAGCGCCTGTCCACCGCGTTCTGGCCCCCGTCCGGGGCAACCGTGGGCGGCCGACCCATCCTGAATCTTTCTTTTGCAATCAACTATGCCATCAGCGGCACGGCCGTTTGGAGCTATCATGCCCTTAATCTGGCGATCCATGTTCTTGCCGGCCTGACATTGTTCGGAATCGTCCGCCGCACGCTCGCGCCGTGGAAGGTCCCGGCCGCTTCAGCCGCATTCTCGGCCGCGCTTTTGTGGACTCTGCACCCCCTGCAGACCGAATCGGTCACCTACATAGTCCAACGGGCGGAATCGCTCATGGGGCTCTTCTACCTGCTCACCCTGTATTGCTTCATTCGCGGCGCTCGCGCCGACGGCTCCCGGGCTCGCCCATGGTGCGCCGTCTCCATCGCCTCCTGCCTTCTCGGCATGGGCACGAAGGAGGTTATGGTTTCAGCGCCGCTGATTGTCCTTCTTTATGACCGCACGTTTCTCGCCGGCACCTTCTCCGAAGCGTGGCGGCGCCGCATGCCGGTGTACATCGGACTCGCCGGCACATGGTTGGTGCTTCCATTTCTGATCCTCTCCACCCACAGCCGAGCCGGGACGGCAGGATTTGGCAGCGGCGCATCCGTGTCAGGCTACGCCCTGACCCAATTTTCGGCGATCATTCATTACCTGCGGCTTTGCTTTTGGCCCCACCCGCTGGTTTTCGATTATGGCACCGCTCTCGCTCCTCGATCCTTCCGACTTTTGGCCTGCGCGCTGGGCGTGATCGGCCTAGCGGCGGCGACCGTATGGACCCTCATCAAACGGCCCGCCCTGGGATTCCCAGGCGCCTGTTTTTTTGCGATCCTCTTGCCCAGCTCGAGCATCGTTCCAATCGCCACGGAGACCATAGCCGAACACCGGATGTATCTGCCGCTGATTCCCGTCGTGGTGCTCGTGGTGGCGGAGATTTACCGATGCTTGGGGCGCGCAGCCCTCCCCGTTTGCCTGGTTTTGGCCGCAAGCCTCGGGCTGGCTACGGTCCAGCGAAATCAGGATTACTCGAGTGCGCTGTCCATCTGGAGCGACACGGTCGCCAAGCGCACCGGCAATTACCGAGCGCACATGAGCCTGGGTGCCGCGATCGGCGAAGACCCTGACCGCTTGCCGGACGCGATTGCCCAGTTCCAGACCGCGCTCAAGATCCACCCCGATTATGCCGAAGCCCACTATGATCTTGGAGTAGCCTACGCGAAATTGCCCGGAAGCCTGCCGGATTCGATCGCCCAATTTGACGCCGCCTTGAAGATCAGACCCGATTACGTCGAAGCCCACAACGATCTCGGTAAAATCTACGCAACGATTCCCGGCCGCCTGCCTGCCGCGATCGCTCAATTCGAAGCCGCCCTAAAGATCGACCCCGGCGACCCGAAGGCCCACTACAATCTGGGCTTGGCCTACGCTGGAATTCCCGGCCACCTGCCCGTGGCGATCGCTCAATTTGGGGCCGCGCTCAAGACCGAACCCGATTTCGCCGAAGCGCACTTTAACCTGGGAGTCGCCTTGCTGAAAGCGGGCGGCCGCAGCCTGGAGGCCCGCGCCCAATTCGAAGCTGCAGTGCGACTCAGGCCGGATTGGGAACCCAGGGTGAAGCGTTTGGGAATCGATCTTCCCTAACGGCGGCTATTTTCTCCGCAGATACTCATCGTTCAATCCCTTTCCTTCGAGAATTTTATTTATGGATTTTTCGATTCTCGACTGCCGGGTTACGGATTGTTTGGCCGCGGAAAAATAGATGTTGTATAGTCTTTGCCGTCCCGGCGTCAGCCTGCCAAAGGCAGTTTTCAATGCAGGCATTTCATCCAATTTTTTTTTAAGTTCCTCGGGGAATTTGAGTTTGATGTTTTTTCTAAATTTCACTTCCAGGCCGGCTTTTTCCACCTCGATGGCCTCGGAAATGATGCCCTTCAAGACGGTTTCCATTTTAACTATATCTTGAAGATTGGTGAACCGAATCTGCCGCGCAGCCTGCGTATTCTCCCCGGGTTTGATCAGAATGCCGTGGGTATCATGCAACAAAGCGCCCTTGGTAAACAAAAGCGAACAGGTGTTCTTGAATCCAATCAATAGGACTATGTTGCTATTCTGAAACGTGTAACAGGGTTTGCCCCACTTCAATTCTTCGGTCAGCCCGCAGCCGAGAATGATCTGTCTCAATTTTCTCAATTCATCCCGCCACTTCTCGGCTTCGCTGAAAAAGGCTTCAATCCTGGGATTCGTCCCCCTATTTTCCATCGGGTTGCGGCTCACTCACATATCACGCCGATCGACGGTCGCGATCTTGGTGTCTGGCAATGGCGTGCAATCGCGCGCCGTGAAGTCCTCCACCTTCTTTAGGACGATAGTCGGAATATCGGCGGCTTTCTGAGCTTTCACATGGAAGAAGTCCGCGCCGCTCACGTCGTCGAGTACGAACGCCGGCCGGCGGTCCTCCTGCATGAATCTAACCTCGACGTTGTTCAGCTCGATCCCCTTTGCGTGGCGGATGAAAAACCCATAGGCGGGCAATAGGCCGAACATGGAAGGCTCGGGATATTCCTTCTCTTGCTCTGGGGTATCGAACGGCTCCCGCGTCGGCGGGCGTCCACCGCGGCGCCCGCCTTGAACGAAAAAGAACGTATTTATCAGATCCGCCGGCTGCTGGACCACCTGATCCAAAGTCAGGCCGCCGCGAGAGAATATGCGGATGTCGCTTAGCTTGATATCCTCCACGTCGTGGCCGGGAATCCCGGTGATGATCGACGGATAACGCGGGTCGGCGTTGTAGACGACGACGTTGCTTATGCTAATGCGGCGCGCCGTGCCGACGGGCGTCCCCTCCGTCGCCCACATCATGCGGCTGCCCAGCCGGATGAAGATCGGGCTATTCGTGATGTCCCTCATGGTGATGTTGGAAATCGTGATGTCTTCCATTTGCCCCCCGTCCACGCATTCGAGGGCCAGCCCGCGGCAGCAGTCGAACACACAGTTGGAGATCGTGATATTCTTGAAACCGCCTGCGCTTCCCGTGCCAAACTTTATCCGGCCGGTGGCGCCATCGCGATCCGGCGCAAGCTTAAAGGTGCGCTTGTACGTGCCATCGAGCAGCGAGCCGACTTCGTAGCCGCTGACCAGGCAATTGGTGATGGTTATATTATCGCAGGAGTACGCAATTCCTTGGTCGCGATCGGATTTCAGGCAAATGCCATCGTCTATCGGCGAGTTGACGCTCGTGTTGGAGATTCTGATGTTAGTGCCACCGACATCGATCCCGTCGCGGATGGTGTCCACCTTGACGTTGTCGATCGTCAGGTTGTCCATTTCCACAACAGTGATCGCGGAGTGCCCGCCGTTCGCGACGGAGAAGTCGCGCAAGGTCACGTTGCGGCAGTGTTTCAGTCCGATCGCCTTGTCTCCATTGAGGGTGCCGGGCCTTTTTTGCCGGGTGAGGACATCCGTGCCGCTGATCAGGCCGCTTCCCACGATCGAGACGTTTTCGAGGCCTACGCCCCAGATCAGGGCGCTCATGGTTTGATCGATGGTCGAGGTATCCTTCGACGCTTCGATGACGGATCCCGTTTCGAGCTGCAAAGTGACGTTGCTGCGCAGGCGGATCGAGCCGGTGAGGTAGGTTCCGGCGGGGAAGTACACGGTCCCTCCGCCCGCCGCCGCGGCCGCGTCGATCGCCTTGTTGATCGCGTCCCGATCGGGCGTCGTGCCATCGGCCTTGGCGCCGAACGTCTTTACATCGAAAACTGCGGCGCGCGCATTGAATGGCGCAGCCAGCGAAAGCGCCAATGCGGCGCAGCAAACGAGAATATTATTCGGCATTTTGTCTCCTAGGGTTGGGGTTCGACTCCACACGGATTGACGTCTTTCGCAAGACGAAGATTCGCGAGATTCACGCCCGCCGGTGGCTCCTGCCTATCGTGCAAGAGTCGAGTTGCCGAAAGGGGCAATCGCGATTCGATGATTTCATGCAAATAGGCATCGATAGTTTTGCCGCGACAATTCCCGACCCTGTCACAGGCGCAGCCTTGAGCCCGGCGACGCGCATGCATGACCTGATCGAAGAAATAGTGCTGGCCGACCAGGCCGGTCTCGACGTTTTTGGAATCGGCGAGCATCATCGGCACGAATATCTGGACTCGGCGCCGGCGGTTATACTGGCCGCAGCGGCCTCGAAAACCAAACGCATCCGACTTGTAAGCGCCGTCAAGGTGCTGAGCGCAGATGACCCGGTGCGCGTCTTCCAGGAATTTGCCACCCTTGACCTGATTTCCGGGGGAAGGGCGGAAATTGTTGTAGGGCGCGGCTCCTTCATCGAATCGTTCCCGCTATTTGGGCTCGACCTTGCCGACTACGATTCGCTTTTCAGCGAGAAATTGGAGCTACTCCTTAAAATCCGTGAAAATGAGCATGTCCACTGGTCCGGACAGCATAGGCCTGCGCTTACCGGACAGGGAATCTATCCGCGCCCGTTGCAGAATCCCCTGCCGATTTGGATCGGAGTCGGAGGCACGCCCGAATCCTTCGCCCGCGCAGGAACGTTGGGACTCCCTCTCATGGTCGCGATCATTGGAGGCGAACCCCACCGCTTCCGACCCCTTATCGACCTCTACCGCGAAGCGGGTCTGCGCGCTGGGCACGCTCGGAAACTCAAAGTCGGAATTCATTCCCTTGGCTACGTCGCCGACACGATGGAAAAGGCAGCGGATGACTATTTTCCAGGGTACGCGAAGAGTTTTACCGAAATAGGAAAAGAGCGCGGATGGCCGCCCACGACGCGTGCCCTATACGACGCGGTTCGGGGACCCAAAGGAGCGCTGTTGATTGGCGACGCGAAAACTGTGGCGGAGAAAATCCTGTATTTGAATGAGGCGCTGGGCGGCGTATCCCGCGTCACTTTTCAAATGAGTGTTGCGACACTGGAGCATGCAAAAGTTGTGCACGCTATCGAGCTGCTTGGCAGCCAAGTGGCCCCTATGGTATCGAAGGCGCTGGGAAAAGCTGGACGATAGTCAGAACCATTGGAACGGTCTGCCTATGTCAGAATCCAAAGCCCAAGGCTTCGATGTTCGCCAATTTGCCGCGAGCTTCGACTCGGCTGCGACTCGCGCCGGATTTCAGCAAGAGGCGATTGGCGCCGCCGAGGATATGCCTATTGTCGCCTACACAAAACTCACATCCAAGACGCGTCCCCGCATCTACCTTTCAGCTGGCATGCATGGCGACGAGCCAGTGCCGCCAATCGCGCTGCTCCGGATGGTCGAAGACGGCGTCTTCGATAACCGGGCCGCTTGGATTCTCTGTCCAATGCTCAATCCATCCGGGCTGGCGCGGGGCACTCGCGAGAATTCCTCCGGCATCGACCTCAATCGGGACTACCTCAATCCAACGACCTCCGAAATTCGAGCGCATGTGGCCTGGCTCCGTCGACAGCAGAATTTCGACCTGGCCATCAACATTCACGAAGATTGGGAGGCGAAGGGATTTTATCTTTACGAACTCAATCCCGATCGGCTTCCGAGCTTGGCTGAAATCATGATCGGCGCGGTGCGCCAGGTATGCCCGATCGATCCGAGCCCCTTGATCGATGGGCGTGAGGCGAAAGGGGGAATAATTCGCCCAGAGGTGGATCCGGTGAAAGAGATGAAAGCGTGGCCGGAAACAGTCTACCTGGGAGCCAACAATACCCGCCTTGCTTACACGATCGAGAGCCCGTCCTCGTTATCGCCAAAAGAGCGTGAAGCCGCGCTCCGAGCGGCGCTTACGGCAGCCATTGCGGCTATCGCCAGTAGGTAAGCCGGGAAATTACTGTTGCTTCGCCGCCGCCGCCCGCTCGGCCTCGTCGGCGTCCGCCACGAGTTTCTGAAACCGGGGGTCGCCCCGCAGCGGATCCCAGATTGGATCGACCCGCAGCAGGGCCGGGGTCAACGGCCAGCCGACATTGATGGTTCGGCCGACGCCACCTTGGGCAAGCATCTTTGCGAGCAGCGGCAGCGCATCATCCACCCGGCCCAGCGCCGCGTAAATTCTCAGATTAGAAAAGGTCCAGTCCATCGGTCCCGCGTCCACCAACTCACTGGTTGTCCGGGCTTCCTGGAGCGCTTCGTCAGACCGCCCAAGCAGCGCCAATAATTCTCCCCTCATCAAATGAAGCCTGAAGTCCGTAGTGGCGGTCTTGAGCCGCGCCTCCACCAAATCCAATCCCGCCTCCCAGGCCAGGCGTGCGGCTTCAGCCCGACCCGCTAGCGCGTACGCCCTTCCTTCCCAGTACGCCTTCGGGCCAGCGAACCAGCTATCCTGTATGAATTCGTCGGGAAGACGGCCCAGGGTCTTCAACGCCTCATCGGGTTTGCGCTGGCAAAGCTGCATCTGCGCCGTGATCCACACAGTCCTGTGCTCGTCGCGTTCTTCCAGCGGCACCGCCTCGAGCGCGCGCTCCGCGCCGTCCACGTCTCCTTTCCAGGTGAGCAGGAGCATGCCCAGTCCCGCCTCGTTGTTGGCGGACGGGCCTGCGGCGACCGATTGCCGAATCGCCCGGTCCGCCTCGACGAATCGCGCGAGACGAAAATATTCCAGAAACTCCACATACCCCGCATAGGCCGCGGTATCCGGCTGCAAAGCGGCACGCTCCAGCAGCGCCATGCCATCGGCGAACCTGCCTTCCCGAAAATAAATTTCGCTCAAGACAATGCCGGCGCGGCCTTGATTCGGATCGAGCTTGAGCACCTTTTCGAGTGTCGCTTGAGCCACCTCGGGCTTGGGATCGTTTCGCGCCTGCCAGTAGCCCTGAGCGAACAAGGCCCCGACCGAGCTGGGCGAGAGCGTCAACGCCCGCTCGGCCTGACTTCGGGCCGCCATACTGCGCGCACTCGACCGGTCGAATCCCCTTCCACCATAGTATGAGTTGAGCAGCGAAGATATGGCCCAGATTTCCCCGTCGTTCGGATCGAGTTCAAGCGCATGTTTGAGCATGCCATCCGCAGCCGCAAAATCGTCAAGCGTCGAGCTCCACTTCTCAAATAGCACGCTTGCCTGAACCGCGAGTTGGCGCGCCTCGGACTGCGGCGGCGGCACGGCCGTTGAATTGGGCGAAACGGCGCCATTTTCGCCCGGAGGTTTTAAAGTCGATTTCTGCCCGGTCGCATCACTCGGAGCGTGCCAGTAGTGCTCGGCAAAAAAGACCCCGGCGCCGATGAAGACAACGACGGCTCCCGCGAGGGCGAGCGGCCGCCGGCTTCGCCGGGGATCGATGGGGCCTCCGTCCGCGGCCCGAACACTCGGGCTATCGCCATTCGGCTTTGTCTCAGCGGGCGGCCGGAATCCCTCCAGCAGCTGTTTCACCTGGGAGGCGAACTGCGGCGATGGCTGTCCTTTCGGGAGCCGCATCCACTGAACCGCGAGGAAGGCTTCTGGTGCGAGCGCGTCGGCGTCACTCGTGCCGTCGATCGCCACCGGCACGATGAACGGCCGGCCCCGCGCGATGAGTTGGGACCTCTGCTCCGCCAGATGCCACTCCAGCCGGAAATAACCCTCTTCGCGCTGCTGCGTGTTCGCTGAGATGACCGGAATGAACAGGGCGCACTCGCGAATCTGGCGCCGGATTTTTTGGTCCCAAGCGTCGCCTCCGCGCAACTCGCTCTGGTCGAACCAAACTTCGACGCCCGCTCCGCGGAGTCCCTCGCAAATCCGCCGCGCGGCCTCGGCATCCTGCGAAGCGTAGCTCAAAAAGACGGCGCGGGAAGCCTCGTCTTTCATACATTCCGCGGTGAACCAACCGCGACTGGTTCTTGCCGGACCATGCAAATTTCACCGTAGGCGGGCGAATTCGACCCGGCGAGGATAATTGCCGCTGGCGAGGGATGCATGGGAGGAACTCACCCAGATGCGGCCCTATGCCCCTTCCTCGGCGGGCGTCGCGCGCAGCATGGCTTCCTCGTAGTCGAGAAGCTGCTGGAGCGGCCGGTGCACGTCATCGGTGATGACATTGCGCCGCCAAAGATCGTCGATCGCGTGGCGCTCGGCATCGAGGGCGGCGAATCGGAAGCGTTTTTCCGCAACCCGCCGCTTCCGCGCGTGGGTGCGTGTTTCGCCCTCGGCCGTGAGGGCGGAAAGGCGCTGCTCGTATTCGGCGAGGACGAGCCCAAGGGCTGCGTTATCCTCGGGAGCGTGGGTGAGCGGTTCCGCAGCGCGGAGGGCGGCAAGCCCCGCCTCAACGGCCGTCGTGCGCGCCATCTGCTCCTCGTCGCGGATCCAATCGTCTCCGCGGAGCCTGAGCTTGCGGATGAGCCATTCGGTTGTGGTCCCCTGCAGCAGGAGCGTCGCCGCGATCACGGCAAACGCCAAAAAGATAACCAGGTCGCGGCCGGGAAAGGGCGAACCGTCGGGGAGCGCGAGCGGAATGGAAAGAGCCGAAGCGAGCGTGACTGTTCCGCGCATGCCGGCCCATCCGGTGACAAGGACCGAACGCCAGTGCGGCCGCTGCTCGGTGGCGCGGATTTTCTTGGAAAGGATAAAGGGGACATAGGCGCCCGGAAACATCCAGGCAAGGCGCGCTGCGATGGCGACGGCCGACACGGCAACAGCGCTGCCGACCAACTCGCCGGCCGAGTAGCGATCGGCTACAGCCGCAAAAAGCCGCGGGCATTGGAGGCCGAGCAGGACAAACGCCAGTCCGTTGAGCCAGAACAGAACCGTCGACCACACCGCCCACGCGGTCTGACGGGTCGCGGCCTCCATCCGCACCGGGTCACGCCAGCCCGAGTAAAGGCCGGACGCCACGACGGCCAGGATTCCGGAGACCCCGAGGCGCTCCGCGGCGAGGTAAGCGGCATACGGCGTGAGAAGCGAGAGGGTGATTTCAATCAGGGCGTCCGAACCGTGAGTCCTGCGGAGCAGGTCGCGCAAGCGGCCGACCCCGAATCCTATGACATATCCGACCGCCATACCCCCCGCCGCCAGGATGCCGAAATCGAGGGCCGCGGCGCGAACGGAGAACGCCCCGACCGCGACGGCGGCAAGCGCGAACTTGAAGCCGACCAGGCCGGTCGCATCGTTCATGAGACTCTCGCCCTTGAGGACGGTCGTGAGCCGGGTCGGCAACTTCAGCCTTTCGGTGATGTCGCTGACGGCGACCGCGTCGGTGGGGGAAACGATGGCCCCGAGCGCGAAGGCCATCGCAAGCGGCAAGCTGGGAATGAGCCAGTGCGCGACCCATCCGACGGCGAGGGTGGTGAAAATGACCAGGCCGGTGGCGAGGGTGATGATGGGCCGTTTCGCCTTGGCGAATTCACGCAGCGGCATCAGCCACCCGTCGGCGAAAAGAAGCGGGGGCAGGAAGCAAAGGAAGAAAAAACCCGGATCGAGTCGCACTTGGGGAAAACCCGGGACCAGCGCGAGAAGAAGCCCTCCGATTGCGTAAGTGATGGCCGCCGGAATCGGAATCCATCGCGCGACGACGGCCAGACCGGTCGTCGCCAGCAGCAGCGCAAGCGCATGTTCAAAGGGAAGCATGGAAAATAGTGGTTTGCCAGAAGCGGCGGAGGCGGGCAAGGCGTTCTGATGAACGTCCTTCGCGCTGAAGGATTTCGCTCCGCTTACGTCTCCGACATTCGTCTGAAGCTCGGCCAGCGTAAGCTAGCCAAATCGTGACTAGGACGACCTATTGCAATTGACTTCTGTATTTCAGTAATACAGTATTTCTGCATGAGCACAGCCATCACGATTTCGCCTCGCGGAACCCTCACTTTGCCCATCGGGCTCCGTCGCAAGCTGGGACTTGATCGAGATCATGCCGTCCTGCTAGCCGAGGAGAGGCCGGATGGGATTTTTCTCCATCCTGCTATCACGGTCCCTATCCGAGACATTTCTGCGGCAACGATCAAGAAGTGGGTTAAAGACGACGAGGACGACGCTGCCAGCGTGAAAATCACCAAGAGGTGATCGTCTTTCTCGACACCTCAACGATCTTGGCTGCCTGCTGGTCGGCCAAGGGCTTGTCGCACGTTCTGATCGACTACGGCCCGAAAGCTGGCTGGAGGCTGATAACGGCCGACTACTGTGTGGCCGAAGTCGAAAGAAACGTGATGAAGCACCCCTCCGGTGCGGCCCGCTGGAACCGGATCATCCGGCCTGCCCTTGAGGTGGTCGGTTCGATTTACGTGATCGACCGCCCCATAATCTTCGATGCAACCAAGGACAAGCCAGTGCTGCTATCGGCAATCGGCAGCGACGCCGACTACCTGGTCACGTCGGACACAACCGACTTTGCCCATGTCCTCGGGACAAGCGTTTACGGAGTCAATATCCGGACGCCCAAGACATTCCTTCTGGAAATGGGCGTCGTGGAATAGCCCCCGCCCTTGCTTCGGTGTGGGCCGGGTTCTAGCGACTGGTTATGCTGGTTTGAGATATTTCTTCCATTCATCTGTTTCTGCCGTGTGCTTCAATATCGCATTTCGTTTCTCGATGAAGCGGCGCATATAATTCTTGAGAAATACCTGATCGACGATCCTGCCGAGAAAGCCAAGTGGTGAGCTAAACTCGAACCGATCGACCATTACAGTCTTTCCTTCGCGATCTTCGAACGAGTGATCATGCGTCATCTGTCGAAATGCTCCTTCGAGCATAACATCCTGAAAGTGATTTGGACGTTCGAATTTCGTCATCTTGACGCGCAGGCGTTGCTGCACTCCAAAGTGCCGTGCTTCCCACGTGACCTCTTGTTCGGGACCGAGAAGCCCAGAAGTGACGCCCGCGACCGCCCTCTCACCTGTCTGCCCAGTCGAGTCTTGATGGGCATCAATGCTCCGCGCCAGATCGAAAACCCGGCCTTTTGGCGCGGCGATCACGGTTTCTAGGTGGATGACAGCCATAACTCCGTTTATGCCGTTCGCTTTCTGCGTTTCAAACAACAATCCGAATTGCCCCTTTCGTCCCCTCGTCGGCTGCATTGACAGTGATGACCAGCCGGACACCCGCCAGGACGTGACGCCGTTCCAGTTCCTGAACCGGCGGACGGCAAACTTGTTCTGCTTCATGCTTAGGTTGCCACGTCGACTGGCAAACTAGCTTCCGG
>Ga0182024_10002357_pt1 | contig 47106 bp, 43 predicted proteins | sample P32metaG_FD_120480 | JGI IMG/M metagenome (GOLD analysis project Ga0182024, IMG submission 120480) | Permafrost microbial communities from Stordalen Mire, Sweden - P3-2 metaG (Illumina Assembly) | ecosystem: Environmental > Terrestrial > Soil > Wetlands > Permafrost | place: Sweden: Stordalen... | reverse complement strand
CCTGAAGATCGACTACGAGCGGCTCCGGCAGGTCGACCCGGACATCATCTCGGTGTCCATCACCGGATTCGGGGACCACAGCCCGTACTCGTCGGAACCGGCCTTCGACCCGCTGCTCCAGGCCAGGAGCGGGATGATGATCGCGCAGGGAGGCGACAGCGAGCCGGTGCTGATGACCGTCGCGGTCAACGACGTGACGACCGCGGCCCTGGCGGTCCTCGGAGCCCTTCTTGCCCTCTTCCACCGCCTTCGCACCGGCGAGGGTCAAAACGTGTGGCTGTCGCTTGCCGGCACCTCCGCCTTCGCGCAATGCGAGGAACTCATCTCGGTTCCGGGCCGAGACGCCCCGATCGTGGGTGGGCGTGACTTCGCCGGACCGGGCCCGCTCGACCGCTACTACGCCACCACAGACGGCTGGGTCCGCCTGCAAGCCGACCGACGAGGGCTGGGGGGACTGCGGGAGGCCGGCCTCCTGGACGGGCCGGACCCAGCCGGTGACGCCGAGCTCACCGAACGAATCTCGGCGGCCCTTGCCTCCCTGACCAGGGACGAGGCGATCCGCCGCCTGGCCTCGGCGAACGTCCCGGCGGCTCCGGCCAGGCGCCTGTCCGAGCTCATCGATGACCCCGAGTACCGCACCTGGCAGGTCTTCAACCTCCTCGACCGCCCGGGCAGTGGTCCGGTGCTGGCTCCTGGTCGCTACGCGGGCTTCTCCAGGACACAGCACCACGAGACGCTCAAGCCTCCTGGCGTTGGCGAGCACACCGCCGAGGTCCTCGCCGAGATCGGGCTCACCGATGACCAGGTCGACGAGCTTGCCGCCGCCGGTGTGGTTCGCCTTGGGTCGCCCATGGTCTTTCGCCCCATGGTCGCCTACAGATAGGGATCAGCCGGAGGCCAGCGCCCGCAGCTCGGCGACCCGCTCCGAGACCTCGGTTACGCGGGAGCTGCTCGCATGGGAGCCGACCGGGCCCAGCCTGCTCGAGGACCTCGAGCAGGACCACTACTACCGCCAGGTGTAACTCCAAGCGAGGCTACTGACGCGCGCGGGCCTTCCTTCCCGATCACTCCCACTCGGGCGACCGCACCGCCTCGGCGAAATACGGGAGAGGGTGGTATCGGCACGGTCAGTTCGGTTTGCTCTATATATAAGCGTTGAGATGGCGAATCTTTCCCTTGGCGGTCAACTCGAAGGCATTCATCGAGTTGACCGACTGACGCACCGTTGCAACGGGCTCCGTCTCGAGGGGGCGGGGTGAAGATCGCGATCGTCGGGACTGGCGCCATGGGCTCGGTGTACGCCGCGCTCCTCGGTCGGGGCGGACACGATGTGTGGGCCATCGACACGTGGCGCGAGCACATCGACGCCATCGCCACCTCGGGTTTGACCGTCTCGGGGGCCAGCGGCAATTTCGTAGTCGACAACCTCCACGTTGGCCGCTCTCCCAGCGATGCCGGGCCCTGCGATGTGTGGGTGATCGCAACGAAGGCGTCGGCCGTCGACGAGGTCGCGGCGAAGATCGCGCCGCTGCTCGAACCCCCCGACGTGGTGATGGCGTTCCAAAACGGCCTCGGCGCAGGTGAGCGCGTGGCGAAGCACATCTCGGAGGATCACATCCTCCTCGGGATCGCGGAGGGCTTCGGAGCATCCAACCCAGAAGCGGGACGCGTGCACCACGAAGGCATGCGGCTGATCCGCATCGGTGAAATGGGAGGCGGCCTGACGGACCGGGTCCGAGCCATGGAACGGATGTGGAGTGAAGCCGGCTTCAATGTCAAGGCCTTCGCCGACGTGAACCTCATGATCTGGGAGAAGTTCCTCTGCAACGTCACGCTCAGCGCACCGTGTGCGGCCTTTGACCTCACCGTCGGCGAGCTGATGGCAAATCCCGAGGCTTGGAAGGTCGCACTCGGCTGTACTTCGGAGGCCTATCGGCTCGGCGTGGCCAAAGGGGTCAAATTCACGTTCGAGGACCCGCTGCGCTACGTCACCGAGTTCGCTGCGACGATCCCCGACGCCAGCCCGTCCATGCGTCTCGACCACCTCGCCCGACGACCATCCGAGATAGACGTCATCAACGGACAGGTCGTCGAACTGAGCCGAGAGATTGGACTCGAGGCGCCCTACAACGAACGCCTTTGCGCAATCGTGCGCCAGCGCGAGTCGCTGTTCGCCTGATATCGCGGGGTCTCGGAGCGTCCCTTCGGTTGGTCCACGGTGACGCAACGGTACGTTCAGGCGCAATGCTGGAATCAGAGGTCTCGCTCGTAGACGTACATGAGGGGACCGTCATCCCCCCCGACCCGATTGGTGAAACCGAGGCTCTCATAGAGGCGACGAGCGGCTACGTCGGGCTCATCGACGCCGATGTCCATCGTGTCCGCCCCCCTTCGTTTGGCTTCTCGCAGCGCTGCCTCCATGAGCGCCCGTCCAAGTCCCTGCCCCCGCCCGGCCGGCACCACGTACAGCTCGGCCAGGTAGCACTCGAGACCGCTGCTCCACAGGGCCGACCTGAAGCGGAGGATGGCCAGACCGTCGGGACCGTCGCCGCCGACCAGGACCGCGGTGTCGCCGTCAATGAGGAGCTGCTCGAGCCTTGCCGTCAAGACCGTCGGTTCTGGCGTGGGTTCGTCGAACTCCTGGTTGAACTCGCTGAGGAGCCGCCCGAGCACGTCGAGTTCCCCCTGTTCGGCGTGTCGAACGAGACGGTCACCGCGAGCGGCCACCCGTGGACCGTAACGGAAGAGAGGCTGCGGGGCTTGTGGCTTTGCATGGCCCACCGGTCAGCGGCTGGCGTCACGCCACCGCCTCCCACTGCTCGCCTTCGACCTCGACTAGCTCTGCCCGCGGTGCTGCCATGCCGACGTTGGCTGCCACCAGGAGCAGGGAAGGACGTGATGCAGCTCGTCGGGCCGATGTGCACCAACGCCACTCTGACGGAGGATCAGAGCATGCGGCTGCTCGGCAGGATCCTCGACGGGCTCCGGCGGACCAACTAGGTCAATTCGGCATTGCTTGCCGACGGTCAAACTTTCTTGTACTCCCGAGCCTGATCTACTTCGATCGTTTGCTCGGGCTGCATCTTCTAGTGGACGATGAGATCGTCAAAGTTCAGTCTGCGCAGTCGATGCCACATCTCGGTCCCGTAGAACGGGCAGTTCGTCGATGAGCGGCCGTGCTCATTTTGGAAGTAGCTCTTCGCGCGCGGGTCCATGTAGATCCGGGATCGTTCGCGCTCGTCGAGTTCGGCGTTCCAGCGCTCGTAGGCCTCTTCGGTGACGTCGACTGAGTCCTTCCCTTGCAGGATCAGGAGTTCGGCACACTGCAGCGCGAAACGGCCAACCATCTCCTCATGGTTGATGACGCCGAGGCCTCCGTAGGGGTTCATGTTTGGGCCGTAGATCATGAAGAAGTTCGGGAAACCCGGCACCATGGCACCGATGTACGCCCGGGGGCCGTCTTTGACCCAGAGCTCTTCGACCGATCTGCCACCACGCCCGAGCACCTCCATCGGCCAAAGAAACTCGTTTGCCTTGAATCCCGTGGCGTACACGATCACGTCGAGCTCGTGCTCGACCCCGTCAAGGGTCCGGATACCGGAGCGAGTGATCCGCTCGATCCCGTCGGTGACGAGGCTGACGTTGTCTCTCAAAAGCGCGTCGTAGTAGCAGTAGTCGCTGTCGACCTGCACCGGCCGTCTGGAGTACGGCGGGTGGCCCGGGATCATCATCTCGATCAGGTCGGGCCGGCTCGCGAACTTCCTCTCGATGAACGCGAGGCGCTCGTCGCGCAGCCGTTTGTTGACGGCGCTGCGAGAGTGTGGGTCCTCGAATGTCGGGTCGACCTCGCGCAGTGGCCCAGATAGGTACGGGCTCGTAAGCCAGTGGGCACGGAAGCGCATGAAGTTCGTGTGAAAGGGGAAGTTCCGGTCGAGCCAGGTCACCTGGGGCGGGAAGGGTTCCCGGTAGCCCTTCCGATCGAAGAGCCACTCCGGGCTCCGCTGGAAGACGGTGACGTGGCCGGTCAGCAGAGCCAGCTCGGGGACCAACTGAATGCCTGAGCATCCCGTGCCGATGACGCCGATTCGCTTGCCGCCCAGCTCCAGGCCCTCGGGCCACCTCGCCGTGTGGAACGACTGACCGAGGAAGTCGCTTGCGCCATCGATGCTCGGCACGCTCGGGCGCGACAGGAGCCCCACCGCGCTGACCACCAAATTGGGTCGCCATACCCGTTGACCCTCGGGTCCCGTGGCGATGACCTCCCACGTAGAGGCATCGTCGTCCCAGGTCAGAGAGTCGACTTCGGTATCGAAGACGATGTGGTCGCGCACCTCGAACTGGTCGGCGACCTGGTTGAAGTAGCGCTGGTTCTCGTCCCGGATGCAGTAGGGATAGGTGAGACCGATGTCGACGCCGAAGATGTGGGTATAGGCGCGGCTCGGTGTGTCCACCCGTGCGCCGGGGTAATCATTCTCGAACCACGTTCCTCCGACGCCCGAGTTCTTCTCGATCACCGTGAAGTCGATGCCGGCGTGCTTCAGCTGGACCGCCGCGTTCAGCCCGCCCATCCCAGCACCGATGACGATGACCGAGAACGAGTGCAACCGCTCCGGAGTGGGCCGTGTCTCCCATTGCAGCCCGCGGACGTACGGGTCGAGGGCCAACTCCTCCAACCAGAGTTCGAGGTCCTCGGGCGGGACCTGATCCACGCCAGCCGCAAGCGCCATGCTCCGGGGCAGTCGATCTTCGGGCCCGATGTCGATCGCGCCAGCCCCAGCGTCCCTGTAGCGCTTGAGGAATGCAGCGGCGCGGGATCGAACGAGCGATATGTCGGCCTGGTCGACGAACGTGGCCGCGTCCATACCGGATTGCGGCGTCATCTCGATGGCAGTGAGAACCTCGTCGGCGGTGAGCTGGTAGAGCAGTCCACGGAGCGCAATCGGATCGGCATAGGAAATCGCGTCGTCGATCTGTGCGTCCGTTGCCTGGAGCAATTCCGATCGGGTCGGTCCGTCACTCGCTTCTTGACCGGTGATCGGTTCCACTCCCAGTTCGTTCATTGTGCTCACGGGTCGAGCGCGGGAATCGCTCGTAGGTGCGGAGCCATCATCAGTGGCGTCACGGACATGACTCCGGCATCGACCGGCAGCGTCACGCCGGTGATCCAGCGAGCCTCATCACTCGCCAGGAAGGTGGCGGCCCATGCGACGTCCCAACCGGTTCCCTCGGTGCCCAGCAGGCCCGACGCGCTTGCCAGTTGCTGACGAAAGTGCGTCTCGGGCGTCTGCCCCTCGTTCGAGAACAGCATCGGCGTCGTGAGGTGTCCGGGTGCGATGGCGTTGACTCGGATGCCCTGTCGACCGTGCGAGTAGGCCATGTCGATCGTGAGGGCATGCATTCCACCCTTGGCGGTTGCGTACCCGATGTAGTTGCCGCCGCGCAACGCCGCAATGGACCCGATATTGACGATGGCGCCAGACCCCTTGGCCGCCATGACCGGTATGGCGTACTTACAAGCGAGGAACGTCGTACGCAAGGAGATGTTCAAGATCCGGTCGAAGTCATCCAAGCTGGTTTCCACGACATTCCCCGCCTTGGCCGCCGCGAGGTTGTTCACCAGGATGTCGAGCGTGCCGAACTCGTTGACCGCGGCGCGGACCATGGCCTCGCAGTTCGCCGAAATGGTCAAGTCCCCAATGAACACCGCCGCGCTGCCACCTTCGTCGTGGATGATCTGGCGTGTTTCTTCGGCGCGATCGGGACGGATGTCTGCGACGAGCACGTGGGCTCCCTCGCGCGCCAGCACGATGGCCGTAGCTCTCCCGGTCGCCATGCCTGGTCCCGGGGTGGATCCGGCGCCGGTCACTATCGCGACCTTGCCATCGACCCGCCCGTGGCCTTCGACCATCACCCCAACCCTCACTTCCACCGATAGCCCGCATCAACTTAGTGGACGTTCACTCCGCTTTGTCCGGCTGGCGTCTGGCCGAACGATGACGGCGACCGGCTATCGCCAGTATCGGGCGGTCTTCTCGTACGCCATGCGGGCGAACTCGGGTACGGGCGTCCGACGCAGATCGTGGTTGAGGACCTCGACGCTCGTGAGGCCCTGCCAGCCTCGGTCGAGCAGGGTTGAGGCGAATCGTTCCAGGTCGAAGGTGCCATCGCCGGGCATCACGCGCCGGTTGATCGTCTCATCGAGGGCGTCGTCGGACACGGGATCGAGCGCGTCAGCGAACTGCACGTAAGCGATCCGCTCGAGTGGGATCGCTTCCAAGTGTTCCCATGTGCTGTCTCCTCGGAAGAAGTGCCAGGAGTCGATCAGCACGCCGGCCCGATCGAACCCGGCCGTCTCGACCACCATTAGGGCAGCGGGGATCGAGGTAACGCTGCCGAGCGGACTGAACTCCGCTGCCATCTTCGCTCCGGCTTCGGCGAACATGGCTGCGAATTGGGCGACCGCTCGCGCCGAATCGCGAGTGATCGGCGCGCCGAACGTCGTCAGCACCCACTCGGCTCGGACGGCATCGGCCGCCTCGGCAAGTCCCTGAGCGTGCCGCAGGTTGGCTGCTTCGTCGCGACCCAGTACGAAGGCAAGGAGCTCGTGGCAACGAATACGGTTGATGGCGAGCGTGGCCGCGGTCTCATCGTTCGCCTGGCGCACACCCACGCCCACCGCCGAAAACCCGGCCTCTCGAGCGATGACCGCGAGCGCCGAACCGTCGAGGCCCCAGCGGCTGTCGGGCGTGAGAGCGAGCTCAATCGGCATCAGGTTCCGCCCTGACCTCGTCGACACGATCCCAAGCGCCACCGCCGCTCCGCCTTCGCTTCTGTCCACGCAACCTCCAGAGCGAAAGGGTTCGTCGTGAGCACTCCCCGTAGGATGCCCGTCATGATCTGGCAGACGGCCGAGTGGGAGCCGGGATCGCTCCGGTGACAGCAGCTGCCATGACCCCGGGCTTCCATGCCGAGCGGACGCCGGACACCCCGGCCATCGTCATGGGGTCGAGCGGGGAGACCGTGACCTATGCGCAGCTGGAGGACAGGTCTGAGCGATTCGCCCTGGCGCTGCGGGCGCGTGGTGTGACGATCGGCGATCACATCGCCATCTTGATGGAGAACAACCGCTCGTACCTAGAGGTCACCTGGGCGGCCCAGCGGTCTGGCCTGTACTACACCGCGATCAACACCCATCTGCGCACGGGCGAGGTGCAGTACGTCCTAGACGACTGCGGTGCCGTCGCACTGGTCGCGTCAGAGGCGATGGCTGATCTCATAGCTGGACTCGATCTGTCGCGCATTGGCATCCGGGTTTGCGCGCTGGGGGATCTGTCCGGCTTTGAGTGCTACGACGACGTCCTCGCGGGAACTGTCTCGAAGCCGCTGGATGACGAGTGCGAGGGTCGCGAGATGCTGTATTCGTCGGGCACCACCGGGCGTCCCAAGGGCGTACGCAAGCAGCTGCCCGGCACCCGCTTGGGGGACGCGACGTCGGCACCGGTGCAGATCGCGACGGCTTTTGGCGACCGAGGGGGTGGTCCGGGTACCGTTTATCTGTCTCCGGCGCCGCTGTACCACGGCGCACCGCTCGTAACGTCGATGTCGATGCATCGCTTGGGCGGGACGGTCGTGGTGATGGAGCGTTTCGACCCCCGCCAGTGCCTCGAGCTCATCCAGCGCTATCGAGTGACACAGGCGCAGTTCGTGCCGACAATGTTTGTCCGGATGCTGCGCCTTCCGAAGGAGGATCGAGAACATTACGACCTGTCGAGCCTGCAGCATGTGGTCCATGCTGCAGCTCCGTGCCCGGTCGAGGTGAAACGCCAGATGTTCGACTGGTGGGGGCCGATCATCTACGAGTACTACTCGGGCACCGAGGACATCGGCACCACCCACATCACACCGGAGGAGTGGCTGACCCATCCCGGCTCGGTCGGCCGCTGCATGACCGAGTGTCACATTGTCGGGGAGAACGGCGAGGAACTTCCAACCGGACAAGCCGGTGTCGTGTACTTCGCCGGCGGTCGCCCATTCGAGTACCACAACGATCCTCAAAAAACCGCATCGGTCACCAACGAAAAGGGCTGGCGGACACTTGGTGACGTCGGTTACTTGGACGAGGAGGGGTACCTCTACCTCACCGACCGCCAGGCCCACATGATCATCTCAGGTGGCGTCAACATCTACCCCCAAGAGGCCGAGAACCTGCTTGCCGGCCATCGGGCTGTCGCTGACGTCGCGGTCATCGGCGTCCCAGATGACGAGATGGGCGAGGCGGTCAAGGCGGTGGTGGAGCTGACCGATCCGGCAGCTGCCAGCCCGGAACTCAAAGCCGATCTGCTCGCCTACTGTCGCTCTGAGCTGGCAACCTATAAGTGCCCGCGCAGCGTCGATTTCGTAGACGAGCTCCCTCGCGACGACAACGGGAAGCTCTACAAGCGCCTACTGCGCGAGCGGTACTGGGAAGGCCACAACACTCGCGTCATCTGACGCCGACAGAACTGGACGGTCCGGATGTTGCCGGGTTTCCATGGTGAGTGATGCCGCTGACTTGGGTGAGTCGATCCGCGCCCGTCTGTGCGCCACTCTGACCATCATTTGCGGCCCAACCCGTCTGTTTGGCGCATGATCTTCGAGTGCTGACCGCGCCCCGTTCGTGGTCCGGCCTGACCCCCGCCTGGATGACGGACGCCCTGGCGCCGCACTTCCCGGGGGCGGTGGTCACCGGCGTCGGGATCGGTGACGTCGCCGACGGCACCAACCGGCGGGCCCGGGTACGGCTTCGCTATCAGTCGGCGCGCGGACCCGAGAGCGTGTTCGTCAAGCGCGAGGGCCGCGTCTTGAACCGCCTCGCGCTGTCCGCTCTGGGCGCGCTCGAGAGCGAGGCACGGCTGTTCGACTCGGGTGTTCACTTGCCCCTCGAACACGCCATTCCGTATGCGGCCGGCGTGGATCGGCGGCGACTCTCGACGGTGGTCGTCATGGAGGACGTGACCCTGCGGTCGGCCCACCCCAACGTGGCCGCGATTGCCTTGACCGTGGGTCAAGTCCAAAGCGGCCTGCGGGGCCTGGCCCGTCTGCATGCTGCCTACTGGGACCGGCCGTTGCCGGAGTCCCTGCGGTTCCTCCGTCCCTGGCAGCTCGGCTCGGCGTGGGCGCCACTGTCGCTGGCCAGCCTGGCCAGGGCGTTGCGGATGTTGCGCCGGGGTGGCCATGCCGGAACCCTCCCACCTCGCGCCAACGCCCTCACTCTTGAGCGAGAATTCCGTCGCTGGGCGACCGTCGCGCTCAGCGGTCCCCAAACCGTGTTGCACGGAGATCCGCACCCGGGCAACACCTTCGCCTTGCCCGATGACGTGACCGGCTTCTACGACTGGCAGTTGATTCGGACCGGCAACTGGTCGCACGACGTTGGCTACTTCATCGCCGCCAGCCTGGACGTGCCCGATCGACGAGCCCACGAGCGGAGCCTGCTCCGCTGCTACTTGGATGAGCTCACGAAGGCGGGAGCGCCGGCCCCCGACTTTGAGGGCGCGTGGCGCCTCTACTGCCTGACTCCGCCATTCGGGCTGGGCACGTGGCTGCACACCCTCTCAGGCGGTGGGTTCCAGCCGATCGAGGAGTGCCTGGCCACCATCGAGCGCTTTGCGGCCGCCTACGCCGACCACGAGCAGCGCTCCTAATGGGACCTCGGCCTCAGATGTACATGCCACCGTTGACCCCGATGATCTGGCCGGTGATGTAGCTGCCGCCGTCGGAGCAGAGGAACGAGCAGGCGGCGGCGATGTCGGCGGGGGTGCCGGCGCGGCCGAGCGGGACCATGGGGCCGACCACGTCGACGCCGGGAAAGTCCCCCCTGGCTTCGGCCTGGCGTGCCATGGGGGTGTCAACGAGGCTGGGCGGGATGGTGTTCACGGTGATCCCGCTGCGGGCCAGCTCGACTGCCAGCGCCTTGGTCAGCGCGATGACGCCGCCCTTGGACGCTGCGTAGTGGGCCATGTTTGGCGCGCCGGATTGGGCGCTCGACGAGGAGATCGTGACGATGCGTCCCCAGCCAGCGGCGAGCATGTCGGGCAGTGCGGCTTGGACGCAGGTGAAGGTGCCGGTGAGGTTCACGGCGATGATCCGGTCCCACTTCTCAGCCGTGATGTCGGGGACCGCGTCGAAGGATTCGATGCCGGCACTGGTGATCAGGATCTCGACGGGTCCGAGATCACTGCGGATCTGCGCAAACGCTCGGTCGACCGATGTGCGGTCGGCGACGTCTACCTCGATAGCGATCGCCTTAGCGCCCCCCGTGCGCAGCTCGGCCGCCGCGACCTCGGCCGCAGGACCATTGCGATCGAGGATGGCGACGAGGTGCCCGTTGCTGGCGAACTCGTCGGCCACGCCCAAGCCGATGCCGGACGCGCCACCGGTGACCACTGCGACTCGGCTCATCGGGCCGTCTCCGTTGGCGTGAACTCGAGGTGAATCCTGGTGAGCCCCCGCAGGACCCACGTGCGCTCGTAGTCGAAGTGGCGGGTGCCCGGAGGGCCGTGGTGCTCTTCGGAGAGGCGGATGTCGCGCATGCGATCGAGGATGCGCTCGATGCTGATTCTGCCCTCGGCGCGAGCCAACGGACCGCCCGGGCACGAGTGGACGCCACGCCCGAACGCGATATGGGACTGCACGTTGGGTCGATCGATCCGGAACTCCTCGGGGCACTCGAACCGCCGCGGATCGCGGTTGGCCGCACCGTTCAGCAGCATGACCGGGGTACCCGCGGCGATGTCAACGCCGGCCACGGTCGTGGAACGGCGGGTGAGACGGAAGTCCGTCTTCACCGGGCTCTCGATCCGGAGCGCCTCCTCGATGAAATCAGGGATCTTCTCGCTGTGCTGGCGCAACTCGTCCTGTAGCTCTGGGTGCTCGGCGAGGTGCTTCAGCGCGGCCGCGAGAAGGCGGGCCGTGGTCTCCTGACCAGCGGCGAACAGGAATGTGGCTGTCCGCACCACCGACGTCACGTCGGGCGTGGTGCCGTCCGGGTAGGTGGCGAGAGCGAGGTCGGTCAGCACGTCCTTGCGCGGCGTCAGGCGCCGGTCCTCGATGTACTGGGCGAACTCTCCGTCGAGCCAGCCCAGCGCGTTGAGCTCCTCACCGTGCTGATCGCCGGCACCGGTCACGCCCGGCGTCATGCTCAGGCCGAACCCGTTGCGGAAGCGCTGATGATCTACCTCGGGCACCCCGAGGAGGTCGGCGACGACAAGCATGGCGAAGGGTTGGGCATACGCGCTGATGAACTCGCAGGTGCTGCCGGCGACGGTGAGCTCGTCGAGTTGTCGTTCCGCGAGTCGCCACATGAACGCTTCGTTGTCCTTGAGCCGCTTCGGTGTGATCAATCGCATCAACAGCGCCCGCTCGCGTGTGTGCGCAGGTGGGTCCATCGTCACCATGTGCTCGTTCATTGGCAGCTGGTCTCGGTAGGCATCGACGATCTCGCTGACGTCGTCGCCCGTGAGCGGCACCGGGAACGTCGCGAACGGCCCAACCACCGCGTTGCACGACGAGAAGGTGTCGGGGTCGCGGTAGATCTCGCAGGCCTCGTCGTAGCCAGTCACAGCCACCACGCCGAGGTGGGGGAGCGGCAACACCGGGCACTCGTCGCGCAGGTCCTTCAGGTATGGGTACGGGTCCTCGTTGAGTGACTCGTCGCTGAAGTAGTCGATCGTCTTCCAGTCGCTCACGCGCTCTCCTCACGAACTAGGTGCCAAGATCCTTTTGTGCACGCGCTCAATAATCTCTGAGCAGTTGCTTAGCATCCGTGTGTCGGTGTGGCAAGGTGTACCGGTGCCGACCACGTCCACGTCGCCCCGCCGCATCGGTGCCGCGCATTCGAAGACGCGCGAGCGCCTTTTGAATGCGGCTGAGCAGCTGCTGCTCGAGGAGGGCTACGCCGCCGTCACGTCCCGGCGCGTCGCAGCGAAGGCGGGCTTGAAGCCGCAGCTGGTCCACTACTACTTCCGCACGATGGACGATCTCTTCCTCGAGGTCTATCGCCGCCGTGCCGACGAGAGCCTCGCACGGTTCGAACGGGCCATCGCGGCCGACTGCTCACTCCACACCCTGTGGCGGCTCAATGCCGATCTTCGCGGTGCGGCGTTCAGTATTGAATTCGTCGCGCTCGCGAACCACCGAAAGGCCATCCGCGCAGAAATCGCCGGATATGCCGAGCGTTTTCGCGCCGCCCAACTTGAGGCCGTGACCGCCGCACTTGCGGCCGACGGCCTGCCCGCCGATCAACTTCCGCCGGTCGTAGCCCTCGTACTGATGACCGGGCTGACACAGGTACTCGCGCTTGAAAAGGCGCTCGGTATGACCGCTGGTCACGAGGCCACAATCGAGTACGTGGAGCGATTGATCGATCAACTCGAACCGCGGGGTACGGCCTCAGAGCCGTAGTCGACGTCGTGGGAGGTCCCCACTTGGTCACCAGAACGCAATGCGGGGAACGGATCTGACGGTTGCCCGCTCAAGCCGCCCGAAGGAGGATGCTTGTGTTGGAGGGTGAGAAGATTCTCATTACCGGAGCCACCGGGAAGATCGCTTTTCCCATCGCCCGCGCCCTAGCGCCTCACAACCAAGTGTGGGGAGCGGCGCGCTTCACCGCCCCATCGCTCCGGGAGAAGTTGGAGTCCGTCGATGTGCACCCGCTGAAACTGGACATTTCGAGCGATGACTTCGACGGGCTCCCCGGCGACTTCACCTATGTCTTCCATGCGGCGGTGTCACCAGGTGAGGGCGATTGGCGGTCGACGGTTGAGGCAAACGCTCAGGCGTCGGGTCGACTTCTCTTTCACTGTCGGAGAGCCAAGGGGTTTGTCTACTGCTCAAGCGGCTCGATCTACCAGTACCAGGGGCGTCGTCCGTTGACCGAGACCGATCCACCGGGTGTGCCGCTCCGAGCGAACTACAGCTTCTCCAAGATCGCGGGCGAGGAGGTCACCGGCTGGGTGGCCCGACACTTCGAGATCCCGCTCACCATCATCCGGATCTGCTCGACGTATGGGCCCGAGGGAGGGGCACCGTGCGACCGGCTCGAGCAGATGCTTCGTGGGGTCCCGATCCGACTGCATCCGGACAAGCCGAACAACTTCAATCCAATCTATGAAGACGACTATGTCGAGCTCGGGATCCGCGCCATGGAGGTCGCCGGGGTGCCACCGGTCGTCGTTAACTGGGCGGGGAGCGAGACGGTGAGCGTGGAGGACTACTGCACCTACATGGGTGAGCTCATCGGAGTGGAACCGACGTTCGAGTACGACGGGACGGCACATACGCCGCTGTGGCCGGACGTGACGCTGATGCACCGCATCCTCGGCAGGACGAAGGTCCAGTGGCGTGAGGGATTCCGTCGGATGATCGAGGCGCGGCATCCGGAGCTCTCCTTGCGCAACCCGATCGGGTAAGGACCGAGGGGTCCCACATCCGGCCGGGTCAGGGAAGGTATCGGTCCCATGCGAAGGGGATGACCAGATGGAACGGTGCCGCCAGTAGTGGGACGACGTCACCGTCGGACCACCGCTCCTCCAAGGGCCCGCGTATTTTCTTGGCGACCTCGACCGGGTCATCATCGAGGAAGAAGAGCGTGACCTGCAGTCCCCGGCTGTCGATCGTGAACGGGGTCTCCGTGATCATCCCGTCGTGCCACCATGCACCAGCGACGCCGTCCACGTCGACGACGGTGCCGGGTGGGGCAGCTCCTTGTTCAACGAGGAGATAGACGCCGAGGGCGGGTCGCCATGGCAGCACATCGGCACCGACCGCCACACGAGGCGTGGCTATCTTTCCCACCAACTGAAACGTGCCAAAGCCGACGCTGGGCAGCGTCACGCCCCGCCGATCGCCGGTCAGCGCGTCACTGAGCACACCGAAAGGACCGAGCGCCTCCTCGTCGGTCCAGAAGTAGATCATCACGTGGTCGGCGGCGTCGTAGCGTGGCTCGCTGACGGCGCGGTGGCCACGGCACTCCGGAGTGGACACCAGCCGAAGCGAGTGTCGCAAGCCAGCGATCCGATACTGCTCGGGTCGGTGATCCAGGGAGTGCCACTCGAGATACTCGGCGTCACGCCCCTCGACCTCTCGAGCCGACATTGACACGAAGATCATCGTGACGTCGGTCGACCCGGTCGCCAACACTTCGGGCAATTGGTCCGAGGGCGTTCCTCTCGGTCGCCCCGAAGGAATAGTCAGCGAAGGACTGCCGTGTGTTTGAACTCGTTCAGCTCCGGTACCCCGTCCATGAGGTCGAGAACTCGTTCGATGGTCGATATCGCAAGCTTGCCGTTTCCTGCAGGTCGGTTCATGAGCCTGACGAAGACAGCGTCGTCGTCCGACATAAACGTCGGCACGCCGAATGCCTTGAGCCGCCTGACTGCGTCGGTGTGCTCGGTCTTGAGCACCTCGAGGGGCCAGCCACTGTCCACTTCCCCTAGCACGGCGGAACTATCAACGCCGGCCTCGTCGAGCACCTTGGCCACCAAGGCGCGGTCTCGGAGGTCCAAGGCCTGATCGTGCCTGGCCGAGAAGAGTGCGGCGTGCACCGCATGGAACGCCTCGGGGTGGCGGTCACGAACAACCACGCCGGCCAGGTTGGAGATGAGACCGGGGTGATGGTCTGGTTCCTCCCAGACCGGAGTGCCACCTTCTTCAACGTGTGACTGCTCCAACGAGAAGACGAGGAACCGGACGTCCCAGTCAGCACCCGCTTGCAGGCCGGCCAGGAGATGCTCGTGAGCATTTCGGGCGAAGGGGCACCGGTAGTCCCAATTGACGGAAAAAGACCGCTTCATCTCCACTCCTTTTGCCTCTGCATCCGCCGACCCTCGCGAAACCGCGTGAATTGGCACGCGCTGGCTGATGGTGGAGACGCCTATTGCACCCTATCGTGCACGGTTGTAGTCAGTTTCGGAGAACGCCGTAATTCGCCGCCATGAGCACTCCACCGACGTCGACGCCGTGAAGCAGAGCGGTCGGAAAACGCTCGACGATCTCCGGCGTGAGCGCGGCGAAGGGTGGTGGTGGGCCTACAGCCTGATTGGTCGTGGATGATGACCGGGGAGGGCGGGAGCGATGGCGTTTACCAATTCACGGTGGCTGGTCTTGCCGACGCCGTTTACGTATCACACCATCGTCGTCTCGATGCCAACTGAACCTTGAAGCCGAGTTTGACGCTCTCCTGAGAGCGGCGAGAGACATCAAAAGGAGCGCGCCAGTGGCCGAAGATGCAGGATTCCTGGAGCGCTTCGCGGCGCTCGAGAGCCGTGTTCGCGAGCTGGAAGATCATGTGGCGATTCTGCGGCTCATCAACAGTTGGGGGCCGGCTGTCGACACGGGGAGTAGTGAAGCGGCCGCGAACCTTTTCGACGACGATGGAGTGCTCGAATCGGACCTCTCACATCTCCAGGGTCCATCCGAAGTCGCCGCCATGGTCGAGAGCGACGGCCAGCAAGCACTGATCCGACAGGGATGTGCGCATGTCCAAAGCGCGCCGGTGGTCACCGTCGATGGCGATCGCGCGACGGCGATCACCTACTCACAGGTCTACCTGCACGCCGAGAACGGCCACGACGTCTGGCGCGTCTCTGCAAACCAATGGGAGTGCCGCCGTACAGCGGCCGGATGGCGTCTTACGCGCCGCGTCAACCGGGTCATCGATGGTTCACCGGCACCACAGACCATCTTGGTCAGCGCCTTACGCGAGCCGTAACACGTGTGGGCAGGACCTGTGGAACCTTCGTCCTCAAGATGGAGCAGCCTCGGAGTCTGGATCCGTCCGGCTTCGAGAGTGCCCGACCCGAGCGTCGACCTTTACAATCCCTGGCGTGTACCCGGGCAAGCATGCCGTCGACCGTTGTGACCAGGCGGCGCTGATACTCGAGCCGTCCCATCAGACGATGACGTTCGGGGAGTTCGACGCCAACGCCAACCGACTTGCCCACCTGTTTCGCAACGCAGGGCTCCGGCGTGGAGACCACGTCGCCATCTTGATGGAGAACCACTTGCGGTACTGCGAGGTGATGTCGGCCGCAGAACGAACAGGGATGTACTACACATGCGTAAACTCGTTCCTGACAGCGGACGAGGTTGCATACATCGTCGACGACTGTGATGCCAAGGTATTCCTGACTTCGGTCGCCAAATCGGACGTAGCGGTCGCAGCCGCTTCGCTGACACCAAAGGTTTCTCTGTTTTTCTGCGTAGATGCCATCGAGCCGATAGGGCCATTCCTTCCGTATGAATCTGCAGTGCGTTCACTGCCAGCTACCCCGGTATCAGACGAGCAACTTGGCGCTGCCATGCTCTACTCCTCCGGAACGACCGGTCGGCCTAAAGGCATTCTCCGTCCTCTCCCGGACTCACACCCCCGTGAACAGCTCCCGGTGATGACGTTCGCACAGCAGTTGTTAGGAATGCGCGAGGGCATGGTCTACCTGTCTCCGGCTCCGACGTACCATTCGGCACCGCAAGCCTCCATTGCAACGGCGCTGCGACTGGGGTCCACCTGCGTGATCATGGAGAAATTCGACGCTGAGCTTCTGTTGCAGCTCATCGAACGCCATAAGGTGACGCATACAAACATGGTTCCAACCATGTTTAGTCGTCTCTTGAAGCTCCCCGAAGAGGTGCGCATCCGCTACGACGCATCTTCCTTGGAGGCCGTCGCGCACACAGCGGCGCCGTGTCCAGTGCCGGTCAAGAAGGCCATGATCGAGTGGTGGGGCCCAATCTTCAGGGAGTACTACGGGTCTACCGAAGCTAACGGCTTTGCCTTCTGTGACAGCGAGGAGTGGCTTGACCATCCGGGAACGGTTGGTCGAGCGGTGCACGGAAAGCTCCTCATCCTGGATGAGAGTGATCAACCCGTCGCACCCGGCGTCGTGGGAACTGTCTGGTTCGAGGGCGCGACGAATTTCACGTACTACAAGGACGAAGCGCAGACCGCCGAAGGACGTGATCCAACCTGGCAACGGTCGACCGTTGGGGACGTGGGGTACCTCGATGAGGATGGTTATCTCTACCTGACGGACCGTAAGACGTACATGATCATCTCTGGCGGCGTGAACATCTACCCGCAGGAGGTGGAGAATCTGCTCGTCACCCACCCGAAGGTTCTCGACGCCGCGGTATTCGGCGTGCCTAACGCGGACCTTGGCGAGGAGGTGAAAGCCGCTATTCAGCTTGTGGATGGTCACAGCGCCAGCCCCGAGTTGGAGCGCGAGCTAATCGAGTTTTGCCGGGACAACTTGGCCCGCTACAAATGCCCTCGTTCAGTGGACTTCGAACCCGAGCTACCTCGGTTGCCTACCGGCAAGCTCTACAAGCGGCTTCTCCGAGACCGCTATTGGGGAGACGCAACGTCGCGGATTGTCTGAGTGCATCGGCTCAGACGCCAGAAGATAAATGCAACGTCGAGCTGACTGTCTTCTTGGCGTCGCCGAACTGGGCATACCGACTGGCGCAGTGATCGTCGTCGATGGCAGCGCGCCGCCATTCGATACGGCTCGCACCATCGGATCGCCTCGAGCCCGCTTGACCGACGTGCCGGGCGCGGATCACCCTCGACTACATCCGACGCCACCAGTGGCGTCTTGTCTCGCGCCGATGGTCCTCCAGGCGCCTCCGAATCAGATCCCTGCGTTGTTGTAGCTCCCGATTCGACATGTGGGTGATCTCGGGTGGAAGCGCTAGCGCAGTCCGCGCTGTGTCGATATCCATGGGTGCGAGGCGGGGGTCGATCCCGATGTCGGCGGTGATCTGCGCGCCGTGTCGGTTTGCGAAGTACTGATTGAGTGCAACAACCTCGCCCAGAAGGTCGACATCGGGGGCCAGGGTGGCGAGCGCGCCGTCCAAGAAGAGCATGTCCTTCACGAACAGCATCAGCACCTTGGGGAGACGGGCTCCATAGTCGAGCAACTTGCGCGTCAGGTCGCGAAGCTCGTGCAGCAGGTCTTCGGGCCGCATCGTGGCCGGATCCATCGGAGTCTGGTCGAGGCCGAGGTCGGCGACCACGGCTGCGAGATCCGTATCGGGGGGGAGGGCGCCGAGGTCCCGCAGGGCTTCGAGTTGGAGCATGGGGTTGTTGAGAGAGCCGGCCACCAACAACCGCAGAAACGCCAGCCGGCGAGTCTCGTCGAGGCGGCCGGTGATGCCGTAGTCGAGCAACGCGACGCGACCGTCCCGACGGACGAAGAGATTGCCGCCGTGGAGATCGCCGTGGAACACGCCGAAAAGCGCCGCACCTTCAAGAAAGGACACCATCAGCGCCCGGACCACCGCGGCAGTGTCCACTCCTGCCTCGCGCATACCGGCGACGTCGTCCCATGAAAAGCCGTCCAAGCGCTCCATGACGAGCACGCGGCGGGTCACGAGCGTCGGATGGGGACGGGGTACCAGCGAACGCTGGCCGGTGGTGGCGAGGACCCGCGCGACATCGAGCATGTTCTCGGCCTCAAGCCGGAAGTCGAGCTCCTCGACGAAGGTGTCGGCGAAGACCTCCACCGAGCGGGCGGGTTGGCCAGCGCGGTCACCGGAATGCGACCGATCAGCAACGGGGCGACCCAGCTCATGGCGGCCAGATCCTGGCGCACCGACGCCGCGATGCCGGGGCGCTGCACCTTCACGACGACCCCCTCTCCGGTCTGCAATACGGCGGCGTGAACTTGGGCGATCGAGGCCGCGGCGAGGGGCTGGGTATCGAACGATTGGAACACTTCGTCGAGCGGTCGGCCCAGGTCGGCTTCGACGACTCGCCGAACCAAATCGAAGGGCTCGGCCGGGACCCGGTCGCGCAGGAGGCGGAACTCGTGAACAAGCTCCTGGGGAAACAGGCCCTCACCCGAAGAGATGATCTGCCCGAGCTTGATGTAGGTCGCTCCGAGATGTTCGAAGGCACGGCGTAGTCGCCGCGAAAGGGAGGACCGAGACACGCTTTGATCTCCACGGCGGAGCGCGCGCCGACGGTCGATCACGTACCAAAAGGCCACGGCTGGAAGCAGGCGAAAGGCGAGCCTCGCCGCCGGAAGGACCGGGGGCAGGCGGCGTCGCGAAAGAAGTGCCGGCACGGTGCCGGCCGTGTCGGACCGAAGGGCGTCGACACCGTCGCGCCAGCGCATCGCTTCGGGCACGACCTGCCAGGGTGGTGTGTCGCTGAAGGCGCCTAGCGACAGGTCCGGGGACGCCAACTCGTCGGAGCCGGTCGGCGAAGACATCTCACCTGACCATAATGGGTCTGGATCAGGCGTCTCCTTGGAGGCAAGGCTGATCTCCGAGCCGCCGGCTGGTGAGCACTCGTTGACCCCTTAGCGTCGGGCTCTCGGCTGAGATCGTGCCCCCGCAGGTTGGTGAGGAGGATGACGGCCAAATACGACGCGGCTGAGGTCGACCGGAACCTCCACTCAGAGAAGGATGACAACTGTGAAGGATGACACGTACTCGCTGGCCGGGCACACCGTCCGCCGGGTTGGCTTCGGCGCCATGCAGTTGCCGGGCTCTGGTGTCTTCGGGCCGCCCCGGGATCACGGCCAGGCACTTGCCGTCTTGCGGCGGGCGGTCGAAGCGGGAGTGAACCACATCGACACGGCTCAGTTCTATGGCCCCAATGTCGCCAATGGGCTCATCCATGAGGCACTGTTTCCGTATCCCAGCGATCTCGTGCTGGTGACGAAGGTCGGCGCGGCTCGCGACGAGCGCGGCGGATGGGCTCCCGCGCAACGACCAGAGGAACTACGGACCGGCGTGGAGGCGAACCTGCGCACCCTCGAGCTTGACCAGATCCCGGTCGTGAACCTACGCCGGTTGCCGGCTGCCGCCATCGAGTTCGGAGACCAGCTCGGCGCGATGATCGAGATGCGCAATGAGGGGATCATCGGTGGGATCGGCGTGAGCAACGTCACGTTGGACGAGTATCACGAGGTTCGTTCCGAGACCGAGGTCGCCTGTGTGCAGAATGCGTTCAGCGTTGCCGACCGGTCGGGCCAAGGGCTCTTCGATGCTTGCGAGCACGACGGCGTGCCGTTCGTGCCGTACTTCCCTCTGGGCTCGGCATTCTCGGCGGATAATCCGGTCCTAGGCGCGGTCGCGGTCCGCGACGTCGGCGCTCGTCTCGGTGCCACCCCTGCCCAGGTTGCGTTGGCCTGGCTGTTGCACCTGGCCGACAACGTCCTGTTGATTCCCGGCACGTCGTCGTTGCAGCACCTCGAGGAGAACCTGGGCGCCGGATCGCTGGAGATCGACGACGAGGCCATGGCGGCTCTCGATCGAGTCGGATCTTCCTAGGTCGCCCGGTCAGAAGTCCGATCGCCGCGCCGCTCAGTGCCTAGGAGTCGAGGAAGCGCAACACCGCCAGCACTCTCCGGTGATCGGACTGAGACACCGGCAGGTCGAGCTTGGTGAAGATGTTGGTGACATGCTTCTCGACCGCACCCTCCGAGAACACGAGGGTGGTCGCGATCGCCGCGTTGGACCGCCCTTCGGCCATGAGTGAGAGCACCTCACGTTCGCGGGCGCTCATACCCGAGAGCGAGTCGATCTTTCGGGAGGCACCGAGTAGCTGTGTGACCACTTCGGGGTCCAACGCGGTACCCCCGGAGGCGACCCGCACCAGGGCCTCTACGAAGTCGCTCACGTCCGCCACCCGGTCCTTCAGTAGGTAGCCGATGCCTGCGGCGTCGTCGGCCAACAGCTCTGCGGCGTAGCGGGTCTCGATGTACTGGGAGAACAAGAGGATGCCGAGGGTGGGGTGCAGGCGCCGGAGTTCGATGGCCGCCCGGAGCCCCTCATCAGTGAACGTCGGTGGCATGCGAATGTCGACCACGGCGACGTCGGGAAGGTCCTTCTCGATGGACTCGCGGAGCCCGTCCGGGTCGCTCACCGCGGCGGTGATCTCGAAACCACGGTCGGCGAGCAGCTGCACCAGCCCGTCACGCAGGATGGCCGAGTCCTCGGCGACGGCGACACGGATGGTGTCGCCCATCTAGGCGTGCAGCGGGAGGTCGATGGTCATGATGGTTGGCCCACCTGAGGGGCTGTTGATTTCGAGCGTGCCGTCCACCGATTGCACACGGTCGATGAGTCCCCTCAACCCGCTCGAGGCGGATCCGACCAGCGCCGGCTGTGCCCCTCCGCTCCCGTCGTCGCGCACCACGACACGCAACCACTTGCCGTGCTGGGTGCAGCGAACGCTGGCCCTGGATGCGTTGGCGTGCTGGGCGACGTTGGCGAGAAGCTCGGCGACGCAGAAGTACGCGATTGCCTCGATGGCATGGGTCGGCCGCTCCTCCAATGAAACTGTCAGCTCGACCGGGACGGTACTCCGTGCGGCCAGTGTGGAAAGGGCCCCTTCGAGGCCGGTGTCGAGCACCGGGGGATGGATGCCGCGCGCGAGGTCGCGAAGCTCGACGATGGCCTCTTTGGCCCCGCCGTGCGCATCGTTGACCAGCCGTCGAACCTCGTCGATGTCGAGCTCTCCGGGTTCGTTCAGTTTCTCCTTGGCCTGCCCGAGGCGCATGGCGAGCGCCACAAGCTGGGCCTGCGTGCCGTCGTGCAGATCCCGCTCGATCCGCCGGAGGGTGGCCGCCGAAGCGTCCACCGTCTGAGCTCGAGCGACCTCGAGAGAACGCACCCGGGCTGTGACGGGGTCGGGCCCCAGGAGCGCCCGCATGAGTCGGCGATCGGCGAAGACCACCCCCCGCATGGGCCACGGGGCCAGCAAGAGGAGGAGCCCGCCGCTTAAGAAGATGAACAGGCCGTGGATGAAGCCCGACGACTGGACCGACAGAAACCCCGGTGCGAACAGGTTGACGACGACCCCGAACCCCTGTGGGCGGGCCGCCCCGCCCCCCCACAGGGGATAGGTGAGGCAGAAGAAGGCGTCGACCCACACACTGAAGGCGAACCAGACCCCGAACACGGACAGCGGGACCTTGATGACGCAGTAGGCCACCGACCTCCACCCCACGCGGTCGCGCAGGGCGGATTGGAGCCACCCAAAGAACCCGGCCCTCGCAGAGAAGGGTATGGGCTCCTCGATGATCTCGTCGATGAGGTTTCGGGCGAGGACCCGGTGGAACCTGCCCAGGCCCCTTGCTCCGCGCAGTGACGCGGCCACCAACACCAAGCCAATGAACGTGACGGTCAGCGCGACGCCCAAACCCATGGTGATGGCGATGAAGTCGAACCCCACCGCGGTCAGCATCGTGCTGACCGCGAAGAACCCGAGTTCGTGCCAGGTCCGCCTGGAAAACGGTTCACGCCAGGCCATGCGGCCGAAGTGCCGCATCTGGTTCAGCCGGGCCTCCGAGAGCATGATCACCCGCTCCTTGCCTCCGTGCCTGAGCCTGAGGCGGACACCCGGCCCACTTGCATCAGCTTCCATCATGCGTCCCCTTCGACGATATTGGGGCTCCCGCCAACGCCCGGCTGTAGTGCGTCATGGTGCAAGGGTAAGGACTCGTGACGTTCTTGAGAATGCCGCCAGCGGGCGTCTGTTCCTGGGGTTAGCCCCCGTATCCGGTCGCCGCCAAGGGGACCCAAACTGATTTCAGCCATTTGGCCCGATCGGGACCGCACGCCACTCCGAGGCCGATCACCGGTATTGTCGGCCCCGAAATAGCCCGTCATCAGGGCTTCAAGGGGGCTTCACCATGGAGAGCAGCACCCGCGCGTATCGTTCGATTCCGGAGCGATTGCACGTGAATCGCCGCTCGTTGCAGGTCGCGCTCGGCGTGGTCTGGATCATTGACGGGCTGCTGAAGTTCCAGCCGGCTCTGTTCAAGCCCGCCTTCATCGGCATCGTGATCCGACCGATGGCGATCGGTCAGCCGACCTTGATCGCTTCCACGATCAATCACATGGCGAATTTCCTGTCGCACGAAGCGACGATGTGGGTCGCCGTATTCGGACTCGGCGAGATCATCATCGGCGCAGCCATGCTGTCCAAGCGGACGGTGAAGCCGGCCCTGGTCGCTTCGTTCATTTGGGGCGCCTGCGTTTACCTCTTCGGTGAGGGGCTCGGCATGGTTTTCACCGGCCATACGTCACCGCTTGCCGGTGCTCCGGGCGCGGTGTGCTTCTACATCCTGCTCGGCGTGATGGTGTGGCCGAAGGAAGAGCGCGAGCCCAATCGTGTCCTTGCCGGCGCCGACTCGTCCGCAGCCGGTGGCGGCCTCCTCGGTGGGACCGGCGCGCTCCTGGCCTGGGCGGCGATCTGGATCTTCGAAGCGGTGCTGTGGATGCTCCCGGCCAACCGCACCAGCGACGCGGTGACGAACCAGATGTCTGCGACAGCGAATGGGCAACCGGGCTGGTACGCCCATCTCCTCCACGCCTTCGGCCACGCCTTCACCGGTGCCGGGGTCTCGGTGGCGGTCATCCTGGCCGCCGCGTCCATCCTCATCGGTCTCGGACCCCTGATCTCTCGACGGCCCCAGGTCTTCATCGGTCTCGGGATCGCGCTTGCCCTCGGCTACTGGGTCACCGGCCAGGGACTCGGCCAGCTCCTGAGCTTCGGCGGAACCGATCCCAGCAACGGACCCATCATTGGGCTCATCGGTCTCTCCATTCTGCCGCTGGTGCCCGTTCGAGTCACCGAGCCGACCCCGGCCGCGCGACTCATGTCCCGCTATCCCGTCGGCGCCATCGTGGGGGTCCTCGGCCTGGCGCTCGTGCCGTTGGCCGTCGCCGTCACACCCGCCGGATCACAGGTCATTGAGGCCGCACCTCCTGCCGCGCACTCCGCTGGGCCCGTCAGTGCTCTCAGCAGCAGTTCGGGCTCGAGCAGGTCCATGCGCGGCATGTCGATGTCGTCTTCGTCGGCGACAGGTGGAAAGGGCGGGTCGGCACACTCCATGAACATGTCGGCCATGGCCGGCCTCGGCGTCACAGCCGCCAATTGGAAATACACCGGTCCGGCACTGCCGGCGACCGAGGTCAACGAACTCACGGTCTCGAGTGATGAGCAGGACAAGGGCCACCTGATGCAGACGCCGGACTGCACCACGGCTCCCACCGCTCAGCAGGTGCTCGGAGCGACCCAATACGTGCAGGCCGTGTCAGCCGCAGTGTCCAAGTACAAGAACCTCAGTGTGGCCCTGGCGGACGGCTACTTCCCCATCACCACCACCAGCTATCCGGTGGTGCACTACCTGAACATCAACTACATGAACACCAAGGACGTCATGAATCCCAACGCTGTGGATTCCCTTGTCTACGCCACCACCCCCTACGGGCCGGTGCTCGTGGCGGCAATGTTCTTGATGCCCGATCAGAGCAGCGGTCCCATGCCGTACGGCTGCCTGGTTCAGTGGCACGCGCACACCAACCTGTGCACGAGCGACACGACGCACCAGATTGACGGACTGCAGCCCTGCGCCGTGGGCTCCATCGCCGACCCCCCGACGCCGTTCATGACCCATGTGTGGCAGGTGCCGGTAGCCGGGGGGCCTTTGGCCATCGACCCCTCGGACCTCCAAGTCGTGGAGGCGGCGATCATGGCCCAACAACAGGGCTTGGCACCGACCACGACGGGAGCCCTGCCTGCCACCGACGTCAGCACGGTGACCAGCGGCTAGAGGGTTTGGAGCCGGGCTCACCCACCGACCGGTAGTCGCCCTCGCGTCGTTCGCAGCGCGTCCGGGCAATGCGCGACGTTTCAGTGCTCCAGGTACTGCGTCGCGAGTCGGGGAGGAGCGCAGGCCAACCAGCCGTCGACGATCGCGTCTTTGAGCGCGCTCTTGCTGACCGTCTTCAGTTGTATGAGGACGGCGGAGTATCCGTCGAAGTGGGGAATGGTGAAGAAGGCCTTCGGATGCGTCGCCAGCATCGCCTCTTTCTCTTGGAGGTCTGCGACGCGGACGGCGAGGATGGGACCATCCGGCGGAGTCGCGGCACCGAACCGCTTGATGTCCGCCTTGGTAAACGGCCGCTCCCATGCGAAGCCCTTGCCGTCGACGTGCCACGTACGGTTGCCGTGGCGTTCGCCCTCGGTGACGTCGGGCATGCCCAGTGCCAGAACTGCGGCGTCTTCAAGAGTGGCCATTCGGGCACCGTAACGCTGCGTGCCTGGAGGGCGCTCACTCCTTCGGTGTCGATCCGAGCTGTGCAACCACTCGTAGTTGTCGACGGGACGCTCCCGATCCCCACCAGAATCCCTCGGGGCAGCGCACCGTATGAGTATGGCAACACTGCTCGGCTCCGGAAGATCCGGTGCCTCAAGCCGCGCCGGTCCTAGTTGCTGTACAGCCGCGACGGCGTGACCAGAACCGCGGTGCGGCCCTGTTCGGCCATGGTGCGGTCGTAGGCATCCCAGTCATCGTGGGAACCCCCGGCCGCCGTGAAGACTGTCCGCAGAAGCAGGCGCAGCCCGTCGGCGTCGATGTGGGGGTTCACGTCGCCCGGGCCGACAAGCTCGGCTTGGCCCTCGGCGGCCGCCCACTGCCACCCTGAACGAAACGTGATGCTTACCTGGGGTCGGCTGCGAAGGTTGGACAACTTGGTCCGCCCGTACGTCACGAACCCGATCACGTCCCCTCCGGTCACCGGATGGGCAAGTACGCCGGCGTTGACGACAGATGACTGGATCGTGTCGTCAGCCCGGAGCGTCGAGACCACGGCCAGGTACCGGTCCGATCGACCGATGTCGACGAATTCTTGAAGAGTCGTCATCGCGGCACTCCCATGCTCGTGTCGTAGAAGCACCGTTGCTACCACGGTTAGATCGCCGACTCGACCCGCCGGAATCTTCGCAGAGCTAGAGGGACGCACACCCCGATGAGGATGACGCTCCAACCGAGCATCGCCACGATCGGATGTTCGAGCTGCCACGAACCCTGGGCGTTCGTTCCTTGGCAAATGTGCCGCATGGCGGCCACGAAGGCGCTGAGGGGGTCCCAATTGCCGATCGCGCGGGGGACTGCTTTCATCCCGCTGATGGGTACGAAGGCGCCGGCCAGGAATGACAACGGGAACACGAGCGCAAACCCGATGCCCTGCATTGCGTCGGAACTGCGGACCATCATCCCGAGGAGTACCCCCAGCCAGTTGAAGGCAAAGACCCCGAGGAGGACAAGCCCGATGAACTCGGCCAGTCCCGCTGTCGAGAACTGCGGGCGCCACCCGGCGGCCAACCCGACCCCGATGTAGATCATCATCCCGAGGATCTGCTCGAGCATTTGCCCGACCACCTGTGCGGTGATGACCGAGAGGCGGGTGATCGGCAACGACCGGAACCGGTCGATCACCCCGCTCGTGAAGTCCGTTGAGGTCGCTACTCCGGCGCCGATCACGCCGAAGGCAACTCCCTGGCCGACGAGACCGGGGACGAGATAGTTCTGGTAGGAGAGCCCCGGCACGTGGATCGCCGAGCCGAATACGTAGAGGAAAAGCAGAGTGAAGACGACTGGTTGGATGGTCACGTCGCTCAGACGCTCGGGAACCCGGGGGACCGTGCGGAGGCTACGCACCACGAGCAGCCAGGTCTCGCGCAGGTAGCGCGCTGTCCGCCCGACCGTCGCTTGGACCGGCTCCCCGATGCCGGTCGGCAACAGGCCGATCGATACGGTGCTCATGACGGGACCCCTGCGAAATCGTCTCGGGCCTCGACCACAGTGGTCGACGGCTCCCCGGTGAGGGCGAGGAAGGCGTCGTCGAGAGTCGGTCGGCGCAGGGAGATCTCGTCGACAGGGATCACCGCTTGCTTGAGTTCCTGTGCGACGAGGGCGAGTTCCACGGCCTCGTTCGGGGCCGGCACCGACACCGTTCGCCGGGCCCGATCGAGGGTCAGCAGGAAGCGTGAGCCGAGCGCCTCGACAACCCGATCCACATCGGCCGGGTCGGCGACGACCACATCGACACGGTGGTCACCGATCTGCGCCCGCAGTTCCGGGGGAGTCCCGCTGGCGACGGCCCGCCCGTGGTCCATGACGACCACCTGGTCGGCCAGCTCGTCGGCCTCCTCGAGATACTGCGTGGTGAGCAGGACGGTCACCCCCTCGGTCACGAGTTCGCGGATGGCCGACCAGACGGCTTGGCGACTGCGGGGGTCGAGCCCCGTAGTCGGCTCGTCGAGCACCAGCAGCTTGGGTTTCACGACCAGACTGGCGGCGAGGTCGACCCGACGACGCTGGCCACCCGATATCGACTTCACCAGCTTGTCCTTGAACTCGGCGATATCGAGCTGATCGATCAGATGTTCGGCCACCTGGGCAGCGGCCCGACGGCGGTACCCACGGAGCCGGGCCATCAAGATGAGATTCTCCTGAGCCGTCAGATTCGCTTCGAGGGCCGCAAATTGACCGGTAAGCGAGATGGCGTTCCGGACCGCGTCCGCCTCACGCACGATGTCGAAGCCGCACACGCTCGCAGTTCCGCTGGTCGGCTCGCACAACGTGGCCAGCATGCGGACGATCGTGGTTTTGCCGGCGCCGTTCGGGCCGAGGAGGGCCATCACGGATGCCGCAGGAATATTGAGGTCGATCGCGTCGACTGCGACAACGTCGCCGAATTGCTTGGACAGCGCCTCGGCGAGGACTGCGGGCTCGGGCATGGGTGTGCCGCCTTTCGGTGGTGGGCGGTTGCCGACGGGAGTAACGTACAGTAGCTAAAAGATTGCTGCAACCTAAAGATTGCTGTGACAGAAGATTCTGACCAACGGAACTAGGATGGCGGTGTGACCGAGCGAGCCCTGCCTCCCGTAGCCAGCCTCGTCGCCGACGGACTGCGTGAACGCAAGAAGGCCATGATGCGGCGCTTGATCTCGGACACGGCGACCAAGATGTTTCTCGGCCGCGGCTTCGACGAGGTCAAGGTCATCGAGGTGGCGGAGGCCTGCGGGGTCTCTGAAAAGACGGTCTACAACTACTTCCCGACCAAGGAGTCGCTGCTGCTCGACCGGGAGCAGGACATGATCGAAGCAATCCAGAAGGCGTTCGGCCCCTCGAGTCCGGCCCGATCGCCGATCGAAGCCGCTCTCGGGGTTCTCGCCCTCGACTTCGATGATCTGCCGCCATTGGTAAAGCGTCACGGCCCCCGTGCGGCCGACGTCCGACGGTTCGCCGAGTTGATCGAGGAGACCCCTGCCCTGCGGGCTGCCCAGGGCGAAATGCTGGCGCGCCTCACTGCCGTCGTTGCGGAGGCCTTGGCCGATCGCGCCGGCGTGAGCCCGGACGAGCCGGAGCCACAGATAGCCGCCCACGCGCTGCTTGGACTGTGGCGCGTCCAGCACCAAGCGGTGCGGCGTTACGCCGATGACTCCGCGTCCCGCGAGGAGTTCCGAGAACGGGTGACCGCCGATGTGCGCCGAGCGGCGATGCTGCTCGAGGCCGGACTCTGGTCGTTTGGCGCGATGTTGAAGGGTGGGAACAGCCGCGAGCAGCTGAAGGCGGCGGCCGATGCCGCTCAGCAGGCCGGGCGGCAGGTCTCAACAGCCATCAGACATGCCAAGGCGGTTTGGCGCCAGTTGCAAGAGGACGCCGAACGCTACGGGCATTACGGACCCGGAGACGAACACCACGGTCGGGGTCGGCAGAGAGGTCTCGGTGGGGACCGTGCCCGTCCCCAGGGTCGGGGCCGGACGATGCGCGCCGGGCCGCCCTGGTGAGACCGAGGCCCTGGCGGGCGTGCTGACCCCGTCGCCCGCCGGACGCCCGGTGGCATGCTTCAGGCATGGGCGAACTTGTTACCTACGAGCTCGATGGTCATGTGGCGACCATCACGTACAACCGGCCGGAAGCCATGAACGCGATCAACGCCGAAGTAAGGCGTGATCTGAACTCGGCCTTCTCCCGCTTTCGGGACGAGGAGGAGGCGTGGGTCGCGATCGTGACCGGCGCCGGTCGGGCATTCTGCGTGGGCGCCGATCTACGAGGCGGCGGTGGTGCCGCGGGCGAGTTCGCCGGAACGTTCTGGGAAAAGCCGACGACGAATTCCTTCGAGAGCGGCTGGGAGATCTTCAAACCGGTCATCGCAGCAGTGAACGGTTTCTGCTTGGGATATGGGCTGACGCTCGTGACCTGGTGCGACTTTGTGATCGCAAGTGACCGCGCCGAGTTCGGGTTCCCGGAAGTGAAGATCGGCGTTCCGACGATCGTGGGTGCTATCCGTCTTCCTGAGCGCATCAACTGGCAGTACGCCATGGAGATCCTCCTGACCGGAGAGCGGATGTCCGCGGAACGGGCTCACGAAATCGGACTCGTTGGATGGGTCGTTGACCACGATCAGCTGCTCGACGAGGCGCGGAGCCTGGCCGGGCGACTGGTGGCCGCAGCACCACTTGCAGCGCGAGCAGTCAAAGAGGTTGCCGTTCGGTCGCGCACCTTGCCGACGCTTGAGGCCATTCGCTTCGGTGAGACCATGCGCAAGGTCGCCTCAGCTACCGAAGACGCAGCAGAAGGTGTGCTTGCGTTTCGAGAACGTCGCCCACCCGAGTGGAAGGGCCGTTGATCAGCAGCCGGGCCGCAATAACCAACCGATCCGAGATCGGCTTAGGCTCGGGAAGAAGCCGAGATTCGATAACGAGAGGGTGATCAGGATGAACCTGATGGGTGTGCACCACGTATCGGTGAACGTCGACGATGTCGACTCGGCCCTTGCGTTCTACGTCGGGACTCTCGGCCTGGTGGTCCGCTCTGACCGGCCCGACCTCGGATTCGCGGGCGCCTGGTTGGATGCGGGAGGCCAGCAGGTACACCTGATCGAAGCGGGCGTCCCGGCCAATCAGGGCCAGCATTTCGCCCTGCGGGTCGACGACCTGGACGCAACGATGAGCGAGCTGCGCGGTGAGGGCGTCACGGTCAGCGACGCGATTCGGATAGGTACCGGCCGCCAGGCGTTTCTTCACGACCCGGCCGGGAATCTCGTTGAACTCCACCAGGTTGCGTCTTCGTCTGAGGCATGAAGGCAGGTCCTCGTCGTCCTGTCACCGAAGGGCCGCGGTCCGGGTCCGTTCAGCCGGCGCACCGCCGAAGTCAGTTGCGATCCAATTGGCTCGCTGGCCAATTTGGTGGGTCTCGGCTCCCATCGCACGTGTAAACGATCTCGACCGAGCCACCGTCAAGCGCTCGCTGGGTCTCGAAAATCAGTTGGGCACCCGGATTGATTGACGGGGTCAGGCGTATGCCGTCCCCGAAGAACACGGGAAGGACGACGAGCTCAAGTTTGTCGAGTGTGCCCATCGCCCGGAACGTCTCGATCGTGCGTGGTCCACCAACGAGATGGACATCCCCTCCTCCGTTGGCCGCCCGGATTTTCTCCAGGAGTCGGGCGGGGTCGCTGTCAGTGACCACGTGGTCGGGGGTCCCGCGTGGTCGAGGTGACGTCAGCACGAACACATCGAGATTCGGCCACGGCCACCTCTCATTCGAGACCGCAGGTTCAAAAGGTGGTCCGGCCCATCACCGCCGCCTCGCAGTCCGCCAAGAACTCGCGGATGCCGTGGCTCGCCCCGGCGACGAACGAGGGATCCGCCGTGACAGCCGGCCACCCAGTGGGTGTCGTTACATAGCCGTCGGCGCTCATACTCATCCGGGCCCGGATTGCCAGGTTCGAGTAGGACGAGCCGGTCAACCCCGAAGGTTCCGGCTTCGTGGAGGAACCAGATTGGTCTGACTGCCGGACCACGCTTGCCGACGGTGGCGAGGCGTGCAACGAGAGGCAGTTTGAGGAATTCTTCGAGTTCAACGGAAAGATCCTACGAGTACGACATGAAATCATGATCCGACGCGTGAGGGTCAGCCCATGGTCCTCGCGCCGTCGAGTGCCTCGCGGATGATGTCGGCGTGCCCAGCGTGCTGCGACGTCTCGGCGATGACGTGCAACAGCACCCGGCGGGCCGACCATTCGGTTCCTGCGTCGAACCAGGGTGCTTCCGGCAACGGGTGGGTCCCGTCCAGGGACGGCAACGACGCGACGAGTTCGTCGGTGTGGTCGGCGACCTCCTCGTAGCGCTTGAGCAAGCCCGCAAGCGTTTCTCCGGCCAGCATTTGGAAGCTGGCACTGTGCTCGTCCGTCGAATCCCCGTCCGCCGACCCCATTGCCTCGGCACCCCGGACGATGAAGTCGGCCCATCGCGCTTCGACCTGGGATACGTGCTTGACCAGTCCGCCGAGACAGAGCTCACTGACGGTGGTCCGCTTGGCCGCCTGCTCGTCGTCCAGTCCCTGAACGGTCTGGCGCAGGAACGATCGGTGTGTCGCCAGGGTCTCCAGGAAATCGGCCCGCTCTTGTTCCTCTACGGCTCCGTGGGGTGTCATTGATTCCAAGATATCGGCGTTACAGAGCCTGCAGATTCCTGGCCACCTCAAGGTCGGCGGGCAGACGCTCGACGGCGGCTTGTCCGCTCTCACCAAATGTTCATACCCAGAGCCTCTTTTTCATCCTCGTCGGCACGCCGCTCATCACGGCCGCAGGTGGGTGGTTGTTCGCCCAGCCGCCAGCCTTCGGGAATCGCACTCCGGCCGATGGAGTGATGCCCGGAGCCGTGCCGGGTCGGTGAGCTCGGAGACCTCGCTGGCGCACATGTGTCCGGTGCTACGTTCGCCCGCATCCTGTCTGTGCAAAGCGAATGAAGTCTCCGTGAGTTCAGGGAGCAGCGATCAGTGGCACTCGCGGCTGCACCATGTTCGAAGGTCGGACATCTCCTCGACAACCGCGCAGAGCAGCGGCATGCATAGGTTCGAGGCAATCTCGGGACCGAAGACCGGATCCGAGAGAATCTGGATGGGCGAGGCTCATGTTGACCCCGCCACCAGCTCGGCACCCCACCACCACGGAGAGTCGGAGACTGCCATCTATGTGGTGCGCGGCAATCCGGTCTTCGTCTTCTTGGAAGAGGACCATGAGGTCCGCATCGAGGCGAAGCCCGGGGACTACGTGTATGTACCGCCGTACGTGCCGCACCGCGAGGAGAATCCATCCCCTGAGGTCGAAGCGGTGGTGATCTTGGCCAGATCCACCCAGGAAGCCATCGTCATCAATCTCCCGAGCCTCTGAAGGGTCCGAATCAGCCCGGGCCCAACCGGGGAGTGGCCCCGCACGCCGTCGACCCCGAGGCTGCCGAGAGGCTCTGGCGGGTGTCGCTGGAGTCGCTCGCCTCGTAGCTGGGGCGGGGGGTCGGCTGGCGCGGTCGCGCCCGCCGGGACGCTACCGTGCAGGTGATGGAGGCGCTGCACTGGCAGAACCGGCCGTCGCTCAACGAACCGATCTTGGTGGCCGCGTTCCAGGGTTGGACCGACGCGGGAGGTGCCGCGTCGAGCGCTGCCAACTACCTCGCCGATCAGTGGCACGCCGAGCAGTTCGCCACCGTTGACCCCGAGGAGTTTTACGATTTCACGTCACTGCGCCCGCAAGTCCGGCTCAGGGGCGACGGGTCTCGCGAGATCGTGTGGCCGCAGAATCGCTTCCTCGCTGCGTCGGCGCCCGAATCGCGCGATGTGGTGTTCTTGATCGGCATCGAGCCGCACCTGCGTTGGGGGGCGTTCTGCGACTGTGTGACGACGGTGGCGAAGGCCATGCGGGCCCGGGCGGTGTTCACACTCGGGGCGATGCTGACCGACGTCGTCCACACCCGGGCGACGCCGGTGCGCGGTTCGACGGCCGATCCACGGCTCACTGATCGCTTCGGGATGAGCCGGCCCCGGTATGAGGGCCCGACCGGAATCGTCGGCGTGTTGCAGGATGCGTGCGCCAAGCTCGAGATCCCCGTGGGCTCCCTCATGGCGCAGGTCCCGCACTACGTCCCGAGCACACCATCGCCGAAGGCGACGCTGGCGCTGGTCCAGAGAGTCTGCGAGGTGCTTGACACTCACGTCGGGACATCCCCGCTCGAGCTCGCATCGGTGGAGTACGAGCGAGAGGTGAGCGAGGTCGTCGCGGCCGACGAGGATATCGCTCGGTATGTGCACCAGCTCGAGTGGCAAGCAGAAGGGGATGAGCCGACCGGTCTCGGCGAGCTGCCATCGAGAGATGCCCTCGCAGAGGAGCTGGAACGCTTCCTGCGCGAACAGGGTGGGCCGAACTAGGTCGACCGGTGTCACGTTCGGGCGACGCCAGCCAGGATCCGCTCCCATCCGTCCGCGATGAGCGCCTTCGGATCACGGGTCCAAGGGGTGAGCCCCTTCACGCTGCCCCAGTACGCGCTCGAGCCCCTGCCGGCAGCAAGTAGCTCCTCTCACCACCGGCGTTGCCACTAGCCCGATCGTTCGGTGGCCCCGGCGGGCAGCGACGCAATTGCGTCGGCCCAGGTGTAGAGAAGCGGTCCCGGTTTGGTCGCCACGCCAAGCGTTGCGGCCATGGATGTCCCGCCGATGTCGCCGGTGTTGGTGTCTCCGGTCGCGTTGAGCGCGGTCCCCATGACCAGGTCGTTTCCCGAGCCGAAGTTGTCGAGGATGCCGTGGCGGTGGCCCCAACATCCGATCGCGCCGCGGTGGAGGCAGTCGAGGTTGCCGCTGTTGAAACCGTCGTCGTACATCCAGCCGTAGACGGCATCGAGTCCGTTGGCCGACCCCCCGGCCCATTCGTCGTCTACCAGAAGGTATGCCGACCCGGCGTCGGGCGGGTCGTTTGCGGCATCTGCCCCCCGCTGGGCATTTCGATCGAGCGCGGCCGTCATCCCGACGAACGGTGCCAGTCCCCGGTCCACCCGCTCGAGGTTGATGGCCACGAAGAGCTGCTCGGGCACGGTCAGTTGCGGGAAGTCGGCCGGCAGCACCATTGATCTCACGCCCTCCAGCGCGCGGGCGTGATTGAGCGCCGCCAGGACCGCCTGTACACAGCTGGGCGAGCTGTCGATGCCGCTCGGTGCGCAGGTATCGAAGTAGTTGGGGTCCGGGTTCACGTTGTGGGTCGGATCCGCAATTCCGGTGTCGGACTCGTCGGCGGGGATCTTCGTCAGTGGTGCCAGGGCGCCGGCTCCCATCGCCGAGAGAGCCTGCACCCACGTGTAGGCAAATGGTCCGGTCGGATGGCGAGCGACGGCGAGGGTTGCCGCGAGAGACGGACCGTCCGCGGAGCCGGGCGAGCTGTCGCCGGTCGGGTCGAGGGCCGCGCCCATGACGAGGCCGCGGCCATTCCCGAAGTTGCCGAGCACGATCCGGCGATCGGACCAGCATCCCGAACGCCGTTTGGACGAGCAGTCGGGCAATCCACTCCCGGGCCCGTCGTCGTACACCCACTGGTAGTCGGCGTCGAGACCGTTGGCCACTTCGCCGATCCACTCCAGTTCGGAGGTTCGATAGGCGTGGCCAGGGTCGGGCGGCAACCCCGCGGCGTCGGCTCCCCGCTCGGCGCTTTGATCGAGTGCGACGGTCAATCCAACGAACGGTGTCAACCCGCGGTTGACCCTCTCAAGGTCGATGGCCACGAAGAGCTGTTCGGGCACCGAGAGCTGCGCGAAGTCGGACGGGAGCCGCATGGGACCGATGCCTTCGCGTGCTCGAGCCCGATCGACGGCAGCCAACGTCAGCCGGAGGCAGGTGACCGAGGTGTCGACTCCTGCCGGGGCGCACAGATTGATGTAGTCCGGGACGGGAGCCACCGATGCGGCGGGGTTCGCAACTCCGGAGGCCGACTGTGCCACCGACGAGGACCAAACGGTCGCGACGGTGGCCAGCGCCACGGCGGTGGCCACCGCGGGCCGACGGACCCATGGGCGGTGACCCCTCATGGCCGCATCAAGTCTCGTTCTCCGACCCGTGCCACTCGGTTCCTCACTCTCGAGGAGCATTGCCGAACCGTCCCATCGGGTCCGACCGACGAGCACATCGGGCCCAGGTGACGGCGAATCACGGGGCCGCAGCGCGCCCGGCTGCTGACGTGTGATCATGATCGTCTCATGACTGTGATCAAAATCAACGCGATGACGGTGCCCGAAGATGGCGGAGACGAGCTGGCCAGGCGCTTTGCGGCCCGCGCCGGGGCCGTGGACAACCAGGATGGATTCGAAGGATTCGAGTTGCTGCGGCCGACAGATGACCGTCGGCAGTGGTTGGTCGTCACGAGGTGGCGCGACGAGTCAGCGTTCGAAGCCTGGGTCAACTCCCCGGCCTTCGCTCACGGCCATGCCGGTGCCGACCGGCCTGCAGCCCACGGCGGCCCGATCGCCGTGAGCTCTGAGGTGTGGTCATACGAGGTTGCCGAAGGCTCGCCGGGAGGCTCCGAGCGCGCCTGAGGCCGGTGGTAACGGTCCCGAAAATTACCAAGGAGAGATGCGATACCGGGTTGGCACGCCTTGGTCTGGCCATGTTGTCCCTACTCGGGACTGGCGGACCGGCCGGTGCCAGCTCGTCGGCAGGCAGCGATGGCTGTATCGCCGCGTCGTAGGGACCAGGGTCAGCCAGCGGCGGCTCGTTTGGGGAGGACCAGCGAGCCCGCGTACAACTCAGCCGAGAAGTTGACCAGGTGCGTGGTCGGACACGTGCTGAGCCCAGAGTTCGATGTCGTCGTCCCTCGGGGGGAGCAGCACCAACCGATCGACACCCAACCCCGCGTAGCTTGCCGCTGCGGCGGCGTCGATGTGCCCACGCGGGGTCACCGAGATCGACAGGTTGCCGAGCGCGTGGGCTCGCTCAACCTGTTCGGCCGCGGTGCGAAGACCTGCGATCGATCGCGCGGTGTCCTCCGGCGTCAGGGCGAACCCGTACCATCCGTGGCCGCTCGAGACGGCTCGACGAAAGGCCGCGGGTGTGCTCCCACCCACGATGATCGGGGGTCCATCGGGCGTTGCCGGTCGGGGGTAGGCGTCGATCCCCGAGAAGCTCACGTACTTGCCGTCGAACGCCGGCTCGTCGTCGGTCCAGAGGTGTCGCATCGCGGCCAGGTATTCGTCTGACCGGGCACCCCGATCCGTGAGGGGCACCCCGATCGCCCGGAACTCCGGCTCCAAGTAGCCCACGCCGATCCCGAGTAGGAGCCGTCCTTGGCTGAGCACGTCCAGGCTGGCGACCTGCTTGGCCAGGACCAGGGGATTGCGCTGCGGAAGGATGATGATCCCGGTGCCGAGCAGGATTCGATCCGTCGCTGCGGCGAGGAAGGACAGTGCCACCAGCGGGTCCAGCATCGGCGTGGTCGGCTCGATGGGCGATGGGGGCACTCTCGGGGATGGGACGACGACGTGCTCGCCCATCCACAGCGACTCGTAGTTGAGCTCTTCGGCGAGTCGGGCGATGCGTACTGCGCCATCGGGCCTGCTGCATGGACCCGAGTTCATGTTGAACAGGCCAATATCCACGGTCCAACCCTTCAATGCGATGCCGGTTCGGGCGAGCCGAACGGTATCGTGCTTCGGGGATCTCGACACCACCATCATCTGCGTCGGATCGCTGACGCGCCAACGGTGCGGCACCGATGAAGTTCTTTGTGGTGACGTACCTCCGTCACGACGGCGACGGTTGGGATCAGCGTCTTGGCGCCCAGATCGCGTACCTTGAGGATCGGTCGCTGCAGGCATCGGGTCTGGAGCACGGTGTGGGGGCGATCGCGAAGGGAGAGAGCTGATGGCGCTCGGTACGAAGGAGGACCCGTGGGAACTCAAAACACCACCGGGAACCTCGGAGTACACCATGTACCGAGATGAACAGGCGGATCCGCCGGTGCTCGTCTGCCAGGTGGGTTCGACCACGTTGCGATACGACCTCAGAGCGATCGACGATCTGCGCGCCTGGTTGGTGGAGCAGGGCGACTGGGTCTCGCTCGGTGCGGCCGATGAGAAGAAGCCCGCGGCACCGGGCACCGTTGAGGCGTGGGCACGCTCCGGAGACAACCCACTCGGTGGGTGGTACGGGGTGCGGAACGGTTATCGGGGTCGTTTCGGGATGTACCTGCCCCCGTTGCTGGAGGAGCTCGGGTTTGCCGAGGTCACTCACGATGCCCGCAACAACCGCATGCGCGCGACCCCGGGCACCTGATCCTGGGTGTCAGCTGCACCCGCCGTGGCCCGCTCGGGTTTCGTTGAAGAGTCGACGAAAGAGAGACAACTGATGTCAGTGACCAAGGTGATCCGCTACACGACCAAGCCGGAGTGCGCCGATGAGAATGCGCGCCTGATCCGAGAGGTGTTCGCCGAGTTGGCCAGGGAACAACCCGCTGGCCTGCAATACAGCGCATTCCGCCTGGAGGATGGGGTCAGCTTTCTTCACGTCGCCGTGCTCGACGCCGAGGACAACCCGTTGACGACTTCTGCGGCGTTCAGCCAGTTCCAGTCCGACATCCAGGCTCGGATCGCCGACGGTCCGGTGCAGTCCGATGCCACCGCCGTGGGCTCGTACCGACTCTTCGGCTGACCGGCCCGAGTGGCGGGGTCGCCGCTGTCGGTAGTGTCGGTTCATCGGAGCCCCGAAGCGTCTGGAACTCCGCTGAATGATTGGTAGATGAGGAGTCCCCAGTGCAGGTAGGCATCCACTTCGTCAACTTCACGCTGCCAGGCGGCCCCGAGGAGCTGGGCCCGACCCTCGCGGCGACCGCAAAGGCGGCCGAAGAGGCGGGCATCTCGTACTTCTCTCTGATGGATCACTGGTTCCAAATGGAGGAGTTCGCCACTTCGCAAGATCCGATGCTCGAGGGGTACACATCCCTCGGGTTTGTGGCCGGGTTGACGGAGAGGATGACGCTCAACCTGCTCGTGACCGGCGTCACCTATCGCCACCCCGGTCTCCTCGCCAAGATCGTGACGACGTTGGATGTGCTGTCGGGTGGCCGCGCCATGCTGGGCATCGGTGCCGCGTGGTACGAGCGCGAACACGACGGGCTCGGCGTGCCCTTCCCGCCGCTCGGCGAGCGGTTTGAACGCCTCGAGGAGGCCCTGCAGATCTGCATTCAGATGTGGAGCGACGACGACGGACCCTTCAAGGGCACGCACTACCAACTGGCCGAGACGATCTGCCGACCGCGGCCGATTCAGCAGCCCCGGCCGAGGATCCTCATCGGCGGCAGCGGTGAGCGAAAGACCCTGAAGCTGGTGGCCAAGTACGCCGACGCCTGCAATCTGTTCGCGAGCAGTATCGACGAGGTGAAGCACAAGCTCGAGGTGCTCGAGCGCCACTGCGCAGAAGCGGACCGGGACCCGTCCGAGATCACCAAGACCATCCTGGCCGTGGCCGACCCCGTCGGGGCCCCCGATGCCTTCATTTCGAGCATGGGGGAGTACGCCGAGCTCGGCATCGATGTCGTGGACATCGTGCCGTTCGGGCCCGACCCGGTTGCGATCGTCAGCGCCCTCGGGGATCGCGTCGTCGGAGCGCTGGCTGAACTCGGTCCTTCATAGGACGAGACAGGAAGCGCCTCTCGGGGCGATGCGCCCTCCTGGGTCGATTGCCCAGCGGTTCAGGCACTCCTGTTTGCATCTTCGAGCTGCGCCAGAAGCTCTTCGGCCTGCGCCCGATACCGCTCGACACTGGCTTCCTTCACCGACTCGTAGCCGCGTATGACATCGGGCAGCTTCGCTATGGCCACGACGATGTCCAGGGTCTCGGGCCCCAGGCGGTCGATTGCCGTCTCGACCATGCGGCGGTACTCGCCGGGGAGCGCCCGTTCCATGCGCCTGACCGCGGTGTGGCCGAAGGGATCAAGCGGCGTGCCCCGGAGCCGCTTCAGAGCCCGAAGGAGCGTGAACGCGGGACCGGCCAACCGGCCCAGCCGGATCTTGCGGCGGAGGCCGAGGGCGCGCAGCACGGGTGGGTGCAAGAGCACGCGAGCCCGAGCGCCCTCGCCGAACTGCTCTCTCAGGCGGGCCCGCTCGAGGGGATCCAGGTGGAGGCGCGCCACCTCGTACTCGTCCTTGTAGGCCATCAGCTTGTACAGCCCTGCCGCGAACGCCATCGCTATCGGGGAACCGCCAGCGTCGGGTAGGCGGCGGTGTTCGGCCGAGGCCACCGATGCAACCGCGAGTCGGTACGAGTCTGCATACGCAGTCCCCTGATAGGACACGAGATCGGCGGCCCTGGCCTCGACGAGCCCTTCCAGCGAGGCCGGTGGTGGCGCAGCGACAGCGGTGGGCGCAAGGGCAGCCCGGACACTCTCGGGATCGGTCGCCGCGGCACGTCCCCATCGGAACGCCCGAACGTTGTCGGCCGGTGCGACGCCGTTCAGCGTGATGGCGGTCTCGATGGCGTTGGCCGGCAGAGGCAGGCAACCATGCTGGTAGGCGGCACCGAGCAGCACCATGTTGGAGGCCAGGTCGAGGCGGTCGGCGATCCAATCGGCATCGAGGAACAAGCTCGCTCCCGGCCGTGTCTCTCGCCCGATGCGGCGGACAAGTGCATCAGAGCTCGGGAATTCGCTGGCCGGCTCCTGGGCGAGGGGCACCGTCGGCATTTGAGCGGTGTTGACGACGGCCACGGTGCGCCCGGGGTCGCATACCGACAAGTTGCTCGTGTCAGCGGCGCCGAACAGGTCGAAGCCCAAGAGGACGTCGGCCGATCGGTTCGAACCGCGCGCCGCGCCGTCGATCGGCAGCGGCGAGATGCGGACGTCCGAGACGACGGGTCCGCCCTTTTGCGCGAGCCCGGTCTGCTCGACCCCGACTGCGTACAGCCCCGACAGATGCGCGGCCATCTGGAGGATCCTCGACACCGTCACCACCCCGGTGCCCCCGACTCCCGGCATCCTGACGAGCACCGAGTTCGGGACGACGCGCGCCGGCTCGCTCGGCGTCACCGGCGGATCAACCGCCCCGGGTTTCCGCGGCCCGCCGAGCACCTCGATAAAAGACGGGCAGTCCCCGCGGGCGCACGAGTAGTCGAGGTTGCACGTGTGCTGGTCCACCGCGGTCTTGCGGCCGTATTCCGTCTGGACCGGCATCAGCGAGAGGCACGTTGACTTGGTGACGCAGTCGCCGCAACCCTCGCAGACCCGCTCGTTGATCCAGATCCTCCGACTCGGCGTCGGCAGTGTCCCGCGCCGGCGCAGGCGTCGCTCCTCGGCCGCGCACCAGTCGTCGTGCAAGAGAACGCTCACGCCCCGGGCGGCCGCCAAATCTCTTTGGATCTTGGCCAGCTCGTCGCGGTGGTGCACCGTCGCCACCTTGTTGAGCCGGACACCTCTGTACGCGGCCGGATCGGCGGTGGTGACGACGATCTTGCTCACCCCCTCGGCTGCCAGGAGGTCCACGACGGCCGAGACGCTCATCGACCCGGTCGGCATCTGGCCGCCGGTCATGGCCACGGCGTGGTTGAAGAGCAACTTGTAGGTCAGGTCAACTTTGGCCGCGAGAGCGGCCCTCACTGCGAGCGAGCCCGAGTGGAAGAACGTCCCGTCCCCCAGGTTCTGGAGATAGTGCCGGTCGTCGGTGAACGGGGCGAGCCCGATCCACTGGGCCCCTTCGCCACCCATCTGGGTCATGCCGACCTGGTGACCCCGCCCCTCGTCATGCAACGCCACCATGGCGTGGCAGCCGATGCCGAGGCCGACGAGTTGGTCGTCGTCGGCGCGAGTCGAGATGTTGTGCGGGCAGCCCGAGCAGAAGAACGGTGCCCGGACGGGCGGGACGTCCGATTCACCCCCGATTGGGCTGGCCAGCAGCGTCAGCCGCTGGCGCCCACCCGAGCGCTCGAGCGTGCGCCGAGCATGCTCGGGCAGCGTGACTCGGCTCGCCAGAACAGTCGCGACCATCTCGGCGGTGACGGCTCCGGTCGCTGGCACGAGCGGACGCCCAACCTCATCGGTTCGCCCGACGACGACCGGCTCGTGGGGCTGACGGTAGAGGGCCTCTTTCAACTGGGTCTCGACGAACGCTGTCTTGTCCTCGATCACCAGGACCTCCTCGACACCCGCCACCAGCTCGCGGAGGGGCAGGGGCTCGATCGGCCACGGCATCCCGATACGGACCAGCCTGATGCCGAGTTGGTCGAGGTCGCCCTCGGTCAACCCGAGGTCCGACAGCGCCCGAAGCACGGTGGCGAATGGCAGCCCGGGCGCCACGATGGCGAGGCGCGCTTGGTGCGGTTCGAAATGCACAACGTTGAGCTCGGCATGGTGGGCGTACTCACCGACGCGGGGCAGACGGAAGGCGTGGAGTCGCCGCTCGGCATCCAACGACTGCGGACCGATCAGGAGTGGCTCGTGCATCTCGCGTCCGAGGTCGGGCGATGGCACGAAGGACGCGGGGTCTTCGAGCTCCACCGTCGCGGCCCCGTCGGCAATGTCGGACACGATCTTCAATGCGACCCAGGTTCCCGAATATCGAGATAGGGCCACCGCGTGGAGTCCCAGTGTGCGGATCTCCGCCACCGAGGACGGCGCCAGGAGGGGGACGAGCAGGCTCCGAGCCATCTGCTCGCAGGACGACGGGAGCGTGGACGACTTGCAGGTCGGGTCGTCGCCAATGATCGCGACGGCGCCGCCGAGGGGAGGGGTGCCCGAGTAGTTGCCGTGCCGGATGGCGTCCGCAGCGCGGTCGAGGCCGGGGTTCTTGCCGTACCAGTACCCCGCCACCCCGTCGTGTCTTCGGCCCGGCAGTTGCCCGAGCAGTTGGCTCCCGGCCACGGCCGTGGCTGCCAACTCCTCGTTCAGGCCCGGGCGAAAGACGATCCCCGCCTCATCGAGCAGGGCCGAGTTGCGTTGCAGCTCGATGTCGAGGCCGCCGAGCGGAGAGCCCTCGTAGCCGCTCACGAAGGCCGCCGTGTTGAGGCCGCGGGCGCGGTCCAACCGTCGTTGGTCGAGCATCAGCCGAACCAGGGCCTCAATCCCCGAGATGAACACCGCGCCCGAGGTCGCGGTGTACTTGTCGGAGAGCGTGACGCGCCGAAGTCCGGTCCCGTCGATGACTTGCTCGGCCCGGTGGGCAGTCTGCATGTCGTCCGATCAGTCCGGCACGGTGACGGGGTGTCCCAGTTGGGCGGAGGCCATCTCCTCGGCGACCTCCAAGGGGGTCCGTCCGGTGTCGCGCGCCGCTCGTAACACCTCGCATACCCGTGTACCGATGGACGCCATCGTCGCGGCCATCCGGTCCTCGTCCCATCCGGCCCTCTTCGCATGGATCGCGATGACCCCGCCCGAGTTGATGAGGAAGTCAGGAACGTAATCGATCTCTCGTGCCCTGAGCAGGGCCGCCCCGGCCCGGGTCGACAACACATCGTTCGCCGCTCCGGCGATCACTGCACACCGGAGCGTGCCGACCGTGTCGGCGTCGACGAGCCGACCGATCGCACAGGGCACGAACACGTCGCAGGGATGTCCGATGACCTCACTTGGGTCGATCGCGTTGCCGTCGACCTCCTTGGAAACTGCGCGGGCGCGCTCGGTGTCGACGTCGGCCACGGTCACTCTGGCTCCGGCCGCCGAGAGGCGGGTAGCCAGGTTGGCGCCGACATGTCCGGCCCCCTGGATGAGCACGGCCCGACCGGACAGGTCGGTATCCCACCGGGATTCGACGGCGGCGACGATGCCTGCGAAGACCCCCACTGCGGTCTGCTCCGACGGCTCGATGATGCAGATCCCCGGCACCTGGGTGGACATGATCCGAAGATCGTCGAGCGAGGTCCCCATGTCGAGGCCGGGTACGTAGGTGCCGTCCAGCCTGCGGACCAATCTCCCGAACGCCTCGATGACCTCGCGGCGGCTGGAGCCAGACACCGAAGGAAGCGGTCTGAAGATGACCGCCTTGGCGCCCCCGCTCGGGATGCCGGCGATAGCGCTCTTGAGCGTCATGACCCTGGCCAGCCTCCGTACCTCGGTCACGGCCGACGCCTCATCGGGATAGGCGCGCCAACGCACGCCACCGATCGCAGGGCCGAGCGTGGTGTCATCGATCGCCACGGCGGCACCCAGTCCGGACGAGCGATCGTGGACGAGGATCAGCTCCTCGGTCTGATCAAGGCCCAATCCCGACTCGTCGGTGGCGAGGGTCACGAGCGGGCGCCCGGACGGCCTGGCCGGCGCCCGAGGCAGTTCCGCCGGATCCGGCCGTCAAGCGCAACAGAACGCACATGACAGTCCTAGTCCCTGGGTGCACAGGTTGCTAGGAGGTCCGCACTCCACACCGGGTCTCGTCGGGGATCCCGAGGCCTCGCAGCAGTTCGGGCCCTTCCGGTATCGCCTCGCTGTGTCGTGCCCGTGCGAGCGAGCCCCTACTCCTTGGCCAGCTCAGCCCGGGCCGTCGCCTCGATCTCCGCCCGGTCGGGCCGGCTCTCGACTCGGAAGGTGATCCGCTCGATCGACCCGTTGAACGGGAACGGCGACTCGTAATCGTCGACGACGGGTGACAGCGCGTCGCGACCGACGTCGAGTCCGGTAGAGCCGAGCATTCTTACGATCTTCGGGATCTCGATCGAGGTCAGGTCCTCTCTGTCGGCCGAGATCGTCAATGTGCCGCCCGGTCCGCTCCGGTCGAAGCGGGCCGCGATCTCGTGTCGGCCAGGGGCGAGGGTGAGCGGTGCGGTCGCCCGGTAGTGGGTCCCAAGCGCGTTGTAGTCGAAGTGAACCGCACCGTCCTTCACGAAGAAGGAGTGACCGACGTTGTGACCCCCGCGTGCGTACAGGACTCCGTGAAGGTCGCCGTTGGGGACCTCGACCTGAGCCGTGATCGCCCAGGTTCGACCGCCGAGTGGTGGCGCGGCATCGGAGGGGATGTGCGCGATCGGTGGGAAGTAGACGTACTCGTTGCGGGCGTGCACCGTACCGGGCCGGGGTGCGCCACCGAACAGTTCGATGCTCCGGTCGTCGAGCGGCAGCACCCCGTACTGGCCGGCCTCGGTCCACCAGGCATCGATGAGCTCGCGCAACTTCTCGGGGTGGTCGGCCGAAAGGTCGTGGCACTCCGAGAAATCGTGGTCGAGGTTGAACAGGCCCCACTCGGCGTCGTCGATGGGCTGGCCCTGCTCGTGATACGTCGTGATCTTCCAGCCATCGGCCCACAGGCCTCGGTGGCCCATCTGCTCGAAGTACTGGATCGATCGAGGGGCGGACGCAGACGGATCGGCGAAGGTGGGGGTGATCGACGCCCCGTGTACCGGCATCTGCGTCGACCCGTTGAACACATCAGGTATCGGCGCGCCGGTGATCTCGAGGAGGGTTGGAGCGATATCGATGGCGTGGCAGAACTGGCGACGGAATGAACCCGCGTCGGCGATGCCGTTCGGCCAGTGCACGACCAGGGGGTCGCGGACGCCACCGCCGTAGGTGTTCTGCTTGTACCAGCGCAGCGGCGAGTTGCCGGCCTGCGCCCAGCCCCACGGGTAGTTGCAATGCGAGTGGGGGCCACCTATGTCGTCGAGGCGATGGGTGACGATCTCATCGATGTCTTCCCAGGCCGCGTTGAAGAAGCTGAACTCGTCCATCACCCCGTAGGGCCCGCCCTCGCGCGACGCGCCGTTGTCTGAGAGGACCATGAGCACGGTGTTGTCGAGGAGTTCGCGTCGCTCCAGGAATTCGACGAGCCGGCCGATCTGGACGTCGGTGTGCTCGAGCATCGCTGCGAACGCCTCCTGGAGACGTGCCGCAAAGGCCTTCTGGTTGTCGGTCAGGTCGTTCCACGGGGGAACACCGGGGTTCCTCGGTGCGAGAGTCGTGCCCTCCGGCACCACACCCATCTGGAGTTGGCGTGCGAACCACCGATCCCGCGCCTCGTCGTACCCGTCGTCGAAGCGACCCCGCCACCGGGTCAGATACTCGGCGGGCGACTGATGCGGTGCGTGGGTGGCGCCGAAGGCGAGATACAGGAAAAACGGCCGATCGGGCCGGACTGACTGGAGATCGCCTATCCACCCGGTTGCCCGATCGACGATGTCCTCGGAGACGTGGTAACCGTCCTCGGGCCGACCAGGGGGATCCACGTGGCCGTTGTCGCTGGTGAGCTCCGGGTAGAACTGATCAGTCTCACCCTGGAGGAACCCGTAGAAGCGATCGAAGCCCTTCTGCAAGGGCCAGTTCGTGTGGGGCCCGCCAGAGCTCGTCTCCTCCATCGGGGCGAGATGCCATTTGCCGGCTGCATAGGTCGCGTATCCGTGGGCCCGCAGGAGTTCGGCGAGGGTGGCGGCGCGCGGCGAAATGCCTCCCCGCATGTGCGGGTACCCGGTGTTCCAATTCGAGACTCCCCGCATGCCGACGGCATGAGGATTGCGCCCGGTGAGAAGCGACGCGCGAGATGGCGAGCACAGCGCAGTCGTGTGGAAGTTCGTGTATCGGAGGCCGTTCTCGGCCAGCCGGTCGATCGTTGGCGTCGTCAACTCCGAGCCGTAACAACCGAAGTGCGCGAAACCGGTGTCGTCCAACACGATCATCACCACATTCGGGCCACCCAGCCCGTCGGGTGGATCGGGCCACCACGGGGTGGAATCGCGATACGTGCGGCCGATGTGGCCCGCGAACTCCGGCTCGTTCGGGGACGCGGCCACTACGTGGGTCCTCCCCGGAGTGCGCGGTGGTTGATCTGGGCGTGAGCACAGCGGCGGAGCGACCCGTGATCGGCCCTGGTGGAGCCCCGATCCGAGTGCGCGCAGGTGACCTCGCCCCCGCCTAGTCGCACGGAACTCGACCATAATCTTCTGGCAGGGTGGTCGCTCCTGGGGCGGTGTCGACCGGCCGCTCGATTGCCTGGAGGTTTCCGATGAAGATCCTGCGCACGCCCGATGAGCGCTTCGCATCGCTTCCCGACTTCACTTTCGAACCGCACTATGTCGACGTCTCCGACGGCATCCGGGTCCACTACCTCGACGAGGGGCCGACCGAGGCCGCGCCGGTCCTGTTGCTCCACGGCGAACCGTCATGGTCGTTCCTCTACCGGAAGATGATTCCGGTGCTGTCAGCGGCCGGCCATCGTTGCATCGCGCCCGACTTGGTCGGATTCGGCCGATCCGACAAGCCGAGCGAGCTCGATGACTACAGCTACGAGCGCCACGTCGACTGGATGACCGAGGCGCTCTTCGACAACCTCGACGTCCGCCGGGCCACCCTGTTCGGTCAGGACTGGGGTGGGCTCGTCGGACTGCGATTGCTCACGGCGGAGCCGGATCGGTTCGCCCGCGCCGTCGTGGCCAACACGGGCCTGCCCACGGGCGACGTCCCGCCGAACGAGGCGTTCCTGAGCTGGCAGCGGTTCGCCCGCGAGTCGGCGGACTTCCCGATTGGGGCGATCGTCTCGGGTGGCTGCACCAACAGGCTTGGCGCCGATGTGATCGCCGGCTATGACGCCCCGTTTCCCGACGACTCCTACAAGGCCGGCGCCCGCAAGTTCCCGTCCTTGGTTCCGACGTCTCCCGACGACCCCGCTCACGAGGCAAACTCGGCGGCCTGGGATGTCCTCCGCGCGTTTCCCCGGCCGTTCCTGTGCGCGTTCAGCGATGGCGACGCCATCACCAAAGGGGGAGAACGCCAGTTCATCGGGCACGTTGTGGGGGCGGAAGGACAGCCGCACACCACCATCGAGGGCGGTGGACACTTCCTGCAAGAAGACAAGGGGCCGGAGTTGGCGAAGGTGATCGCCGACTTCATCGCGTCGACGTGAGTGCCGATGTGACGGCCGTCGACTTCCACTTCGACGTCATGTGCCCGTGGGCCTACCAAACCTCGATTTGGATGCGCGACGTGCGGGATCAGCTCGGCCTCGAGGTCCGTTGGCGCTTCTTCAGCCTCGAAGAGATTAACCGCGCCGAGGGCAAGAAGCATCCGTGGGAGCGCGAATGGTCCTACGGGTGGTCGATGATGCGGGTCGGCGCGATGTTACGCCGGGTCGACCCGAGCCTCGTCGACCGGTGGTACTTGCTCGCAGGAACCGCCTTACACGTCGACGGCCACAAGCCGCACCGGCGAGAGGTCGCCGAGACCCTTGTCGCCGAGCTCGGCCTCGACCCGGGGCTCGTCGGGCAGGCGATCGACGACCCGACGACGCACGACGAGGTGCGTGCCGACCACGACCGGGTCGTGGCGCTCGGAGGCTGGGGAGTGCCCACGCTCGTCTTCGAGGACGACCAGGCGTTGTTCGGGCCGGTGCTCCTCGAGCCTCCGACTGGAGACGCCGCGGTGCGCTTGTGGAAGGCCGTGACGGCGTGGCGGGAATTCCCGAACGTCTACGAGCTGCAGCGCCCGAAACGACCCGAGGACATGCGCGCGATCGCCTCCACCTTCCGCCCCTACCTCGAAGCACGGGAT
>Ga0182024_10002356_pt1 | contig 47112 bp, 36 predicted proteins | sample P32metaG_FD_120480 | JGI IMG/M metagenome (GOLD analysis project Ga0182024, IMG submission 120480) | Permafrost microbial communities from Stordalen Mire, Sweden - P3-2 metaG (Illumina Assembly) | ecosystem: Environmental > Terrestrial > Soil > Wetlands > Permafrost | place: Sweden: Stordalen... | reverse complement strand
TGAACTCGCGGAAGTAGCGTCCGACCGGGCCCGGGTAAAAGAGGATGGGAATGAAGACGGCGATGAGCGAAAGGCTCATCGCGAGCACGGTGAATCCGACCTCCTTGACGCCGAGAAGCGCCGCTTTGAAGCGGGGGACTCCCGCCTCCATGTGGCGCACGATGTTCTCCATCACGACGATCGCGTCGTCGACGACAAAGCCGGTCGCGATCGTCAGGGCCATCAGGGACATGTTATCGAGGCTGTAGCCCAGCAGATACATGACACCGAAGGTGCCTACGAGGGATACGGGTACGGCGACGCTCGGGATCAGCGTGGCGCGCCAGTCGCGCAGGAAAAAGAAGACGACAAGCACAACCAGGATCACGGCCACTAAAAGCGTCCATTTCACGTCGCGCAGCGACGCTCGGATGGTGATGCTTCGGTCCACCGCCACCGAAAGTTCCACCGCGCCACTGATGGAGGCCTGAAGCTCCGGCAGCAGCGCCCGCACCCGGTCCACGGTGTCGATGATGTTGGCCCCGGGCTGCCGCGATATTTGCACGAGCACTGCGGGGCGATCCCGCGAGAGGCCGAAATTGCGGATGTCCTCGACCGATTCCGTGACGTTGGCCACGTCCGAGAGGCGGATGGCGGACCCATTGCGGTAGGCGACAATGAGGGGCTTGTATGCGTCGGCTGAACGGGTCTGGTCGTTGCTGTAAATCTGCCAATGCAGATCGTTGCTCTGGATCGCTCCCTTGGGACTGTTGGCATTGGCGCTGGTGAGCGCGGCGCGCACGTCCTCCATGCCCACGCCGTACTTGAACAGGGCGGCCGGATTCATTTCCACCCGCACCGCCGGAAGGGAACTGCCGCTGACTCCGACGTTACCCACGCCCAGCACCTGGGATAGCCTCTGCTCCAGGACCGTGGACGCGGCATCGTAGAGCTGGCCCTGGGTCAGCGTCTTGGAAGTGAGCACCAGGATCAGGACTGGGAAATCGTTGGGATTCTGCTTTCGGTAGGTGGGGTTGCTTTTTAGGGCTGCCGGCAGGTCGATGCGGGCCGCGACTATCGCCGCTTGAACGTCGCGCGCGGCGCCGTCGATGTCCCGGTCGAGGCCGAATTGCAAAACGAGCCGGGTGCTGCCGACGGCACTCGACGAAGTCATCTCGGTGACGTCCGCGATCTGACCCAAATGGCGTTCCAAGGGGGTGGCCACGCTGCTCGCCATCGTTTCCGGGCTCGCGCCGGCCATCGAGGCCTGCACCGTGATCGTGGGCGAGTCGACCTGGGGCAGCGGGGACACCGGAAGCTGAAAATAGCCGGCCAATCCGGCCATTGCGATTCCCACGGTGAACAGGGTCGTCGCCACCGGCCGGCGGATGAACAGTTCGGAGATATTCACCGGGCGGCCTCCTTGGAGCCGATCGGATGTACCACCGGTTGGGCCCCAAAACGGGCGGCCAGACGGTCGAAGTAAAGATAGATGACCGGCGTCGTGAAGAGCGTCAGCACCTGGCTCACGATCAGGCCGCCCACGATTGTGATGCCGAGGGGGTGGCGCAGCTCCGATCCCGTTCCGGTGCCGAGCATCAGGGGAACGGCGCCGAGGAGCGCCGCCATAGTCGTCATCAGGATCGGACGGAACCTCAACAGGCAGGCCTGGTAGATCGCCTCACGGGGGGGGAGTCCTTCGCTCCGTTCGGCGTCCAGGGCGAAATCGATCATCATGATCGCGTTTTTCTTCACTATGCCGATGAGCAGGATGATGCCGATGATGCCGATGACGCCGAGGTCCTTCCCGACCAGCATGAGGGCGAGCAGGGCGCCAACTCCGGCCGACGGAAGCGTCGACAGGATCGTGATCGGGTGGATGAAGCTCTCGTAGAGCATTCCAAGGATGATGTACATGAACACGACCGAGGCTAGGATCAGGAAAAGCTCATTGTTCAGCGATCGTTCGAAGGACGCGGCCGCTCCCTGGAAGCTCGTGATTATGCTCGGGGGAATCCCGATGTCCGCTTCCGCCGCCCGTATGGCGGCGACCGCATCGCCGAGAGAGCTGCCCTTGGGCACGTTGAATGAAATCGTGTTGGCGGAGAATTGGCTCAGGTGGTCGATGAGCAGGGGCAGGGCGCGCTGCTCCACGTGCGCGATCGCCGAGAGCGGAACCTGGCCGCCCCCGGCGGCGGGCACGTAGATCTGGTAAAGCGAATCGGGCGAGCGTTGCATGGCGGGATCGACCTCCATGATCACGCGATACTGATTGGACTGGGTGAAGATGGTGGAAACGATCCTTTGCCCAAAAGCGTCGTAAAGCGCGCTGTCGATCGTGGCCGTGGTGATGCCCAGGCGCGCTGCGGTATCGCGATCGACCACGACGTAGGCGCTCAGTCCCCGCTGAGCCTGGTCGGTCGCGACGTCGGCCAGCTGGGGGAGCTGCTGCAATCGATCCATGAGCTTGGGGATCCATTCGTCCAGCGCGGCCGAATTCGCGCTCTCAAATACCATCTGGTACTGGGTGCGGCTGACCCGGTCGTCGATCGTGAGATCCTGGATCGGCTGCATGTAGGCCGCGATGCCGGCGACGCCCGCGACCTCCGTCTGCAGGCGATCGATGATTTGGGAGGCGGTGAGCTTTCGCTCATCATGCGGCTTGAGATTCAAGAGCATGCGGCCGCTGTTGATCGTAGTATTGGAACCGTCGATCCCCACGAAGGACGACAGGCTGACCACGTCGGGATCTTTGAGGATCGCCGCCGCCATGTTCTGCTGCAGGCGGGACACTTCAGCGAAAGAGGCCGATTGCGGCGCGTCCGTGATGACCTGGATAAGGCCTGTGTCCTGGACGGGGAAGAAGCCCTTGGGAATGACGATGTAAAGCAGTGTCGTGAGAACGAGGGTGCAGATGGCCACCGTGAGGGTCAGCGGCTGATGGTCGAGCACCCAGGTAAGCAGCCGGGCATAACGGGCGATGAGGGCATCGAACCAAGCGCCCGCCTTTCGGCTCCACGCGGGCTCCTCGGCCGCGGGGCGGTGCCGCACCAGCTTGGCGCACATCATGGGCACGAGGGTGAGGGAGACGACGGCCGAGATCAGGATCGTGACGGCGAGCGTGATGGCGAATTCCCGAAACAGCCTCCCGACGACGTCGCTCATAAAGAGCAGGGGAATCAGAACGGCGATCAGGGAGATCGTGAGCGAAATGATGGTGAATCCGATTTGCTCGGATCCCTTCAGGGCCGCCTCGAGGGGCGAGTCGCCCTTTTCGACGTAGCGCGCGATATTCTCGATCATGACGATCGCGTCGTCGACCACGAATCCGGCCGCGATCGTCAGCGACATGAGCGAGAGATTGTTCAGGCTGAACCCCAGCCAGTACATCACGGCGAAAGTTCCCACAAGCGAGAGCGGAACCGACAGACTCGGAATGATCGTCGCCGGGATATTGCGGAGGAAAACGAAGATCACCATCACGACCAGGATCACGGCGAGGGTGAGCTCGAATTCGACGTCGTGGACGGAGGCGCGGATCGTGTCGGTGCGGTCGGTGAGGATGCTCACGGTCACCGGCGGCGGCAGGGAAGCCTGCAGCGCCGGAAGCAGGTCGCGAATGCTTTGCACGACGCTGATCACGTTGGCGCCGGGCTGGCGCTGGATGTTGAGGATGATCGCGGGCGTCGTGTTGACCCAGGCGGCAAGCTCGGTGTTTTCCGGCGCGCTTTCCACGGTCGCGATGTCGGAAAGCCGGACAGGGGCCCCGCCCTTGTAGGCGACGATCAGATTCTTGTATTGCTGGGGAGTCTTGAGCTGATCGTTGGCGTCGATCGTGAAGGCCCGGGTGGGCCCGTCAAAATTGCCCTTCGCCGTATTGACATTGCTGTTGCCGATCGTCGTGCGCAGGTCGTCGATGTTCAGCCCGTAGGCCGCCAGGGCATGGGGATTCACGCGGACGCGCACCGATTCGCGCTGGCCTCCGCCGACGCTGACAAGGCCCACGCCGGGCAATTGGGAAATCTTTTGCGCAAGACGGGTATCGGCCAGATCCTCGACCTGGGTCAGGGGCATCGTCTCCGAGGTGAGGGCGAGCGATAGCACGGGGGCGTCCGCCGGATTGACCTTGTTGTAGATGGGCGGCGCAGGCAGATCGCTGGGCAGCAGACTTTGCCCCGCGTTGATCGCCGCCTGCACCTCCTGTTCGGCTATGTCCAGATTCAGGGCCAGGTTGAACTGGAGCGTGATTATGGATGCGCCGGCGGAGCTGGTCGACGACATCTGATTCAGGCCCGGCATCTGGCCAAGCTGTTTTTCCAGCGGCGCGGTGACCGAGGAGGTCATGACGTCCGGACTTGCGCCGGGATAGAAGGTCTGCACCTCGATCGTCGGGTAGTCCACCTCCGGCAACGCGGAAAGGGGAAGCAGATGGTACGCGACGATCCCCGCGATCAGGATCGCCGCCATCAGCAGCGTCGTGGCGACGGGCCGCAGAATGAAGATACGAGAGGGGCTCATGGCCGGGATCCCGATACGAAGGGGCTGCCTTGGCCCGGCTTCATTCCTGGGTTTTGCGGCGACCGCGCCGCACGGGCGCGTCGGTCGGATTGTTCGGGTCCTGCACGATGACCTGCGAGCCGTCCTTGAGCTGGTCCGCTCCATCGACCACCACCTGCTCTCCACCGGTCAGGCCGGAAGTGATCGCCTGGCGCTCGCCTTCCACGGGCCCCAGCGTGACGTTGCGGGCGGCGACTGTGCCATCTTCGGTCACGACGTAGACGAAGGAACCCTGCTGGCCCAATTCTATGGCCGACGTTGGAATCACGATGGCGTCCTGGTCGACGTCTATCAGCATCTGCACATTGACAAACTGATTGGCGAACAAGGTTCCGTCGGTATTGGGGAATTCGGCCCGCAATTTGAACGTGCCCGTGGATGAATCGACTTCGTTGTCGATCGGCCCCAGCGTGCCCGTCGCGAGTTGGTGCGTATCCGCCCGGTCGAACGCCACGACGGGGATCGCGGCGCCCGTATGCTGGCGGGCCACGACTTGCGGAATATCGTCCTCGGGGAGCGAAAAGATGACGGAAATGGGCTGCACCTGCGCGAGGACAACCAAGCCGTTGGTTAGGTTTGGCGTGACGTAATTGCCCGGATCGACTTGCCACAATCCGACAAGGCCGGAGACCGGTGCGGTGATATGGCAGTAGGTCAGGTTGAGATTCGCGCTATCCACCGCTGCCTGGTCCGTCTTGACCAGGCCTTCGTCCTGAGAGACCAGCGCGCGCTGGTCGTCCACCTGCTGCTCCGAGATGGAGTCTTGCTTGGACAGGGTGACATAGCGAGAGAGGTCGGACTGCGCCTCCGCAAGCTGAGATTTGACTTGGAGCAGCTGACCCTGCGCTTGTTCGAGCGTCACCTCATAGGGACGCGGATCAATCACCGCGAGAAGGTCGCCCTTTTTCACCATCTGACCCTCCTTGAAATTGAACTGAATGAGCTGGCCGCTGATCTGCGTTTGTATCGTCACAATCGCCAGGGGGGTCACCGTTCCCAGGCCGTTGAGATAGATATTGATGTTCCCCTTCGCGGCGGTGCTGACCAGCACCGGCAAGGGGCCATTGGAGCCGCCAAAACGGCCCCTTCCTCCGCCTCCTCGTCCTCCTCCTCCGCCCCGGACCGTCATGACTTCCCCGCGATTCATCCACCAAACGCTCCCCAAAATGAGCGCGATGCCGCAGACAATCACAAGTATCGGACGCATCCATCGATTTCGCCGCTTTCCAGCAGAAATGTTTTTTGGCGCGGCACCGGGCTCCGGTGCGACCGCGCGACGCTTTTCAGCGGGTACTTCATTCATGGGGTTGCAAATTAGTTACGTTCTACCAGAGGGACTTTGAAATTGGACAACTTGTTGGACAGCTGGCGGGTTGCAGATTCCTGGCGAAAAACCGCTCCGCGCAAGACTTCACCCCAAACGACAGACGTTAGCTTATGGAAAAAGGTGACAATAAGGCGGAATTGAAAGCGTTTGAGCAAGAACGCATTCGGCGCGAGCCGCAATTGCCAAATGGGCGACCGTGAATATAGGCGCTCCCCACGGCATCGGCTCGCTGTCAGGGGATTGCATATCCGGTCGAGGAGTTGCATGATCTTCCTTATGAGATGTCGTACGACCGCGGGCGCAGGCCTGTTGTTGCTTCTCCAAGCATTTTTGCCGGCTGTTCGCGGGCAGGTGACTGCGTCTCTCGTATCGTCGGAATTGGCTGTGCAGCCCGGGCACCCGTTCACTGTCGCGCTTCGCATGATCCAGGAGCCGGGGTGGCATACCTACTGGCTCAATCCGGGCACTGGACTTGCGACCACACTCGATTGGAAACTTCCCCCGGGATGGAAAGCGGGCGAAATTCAATGGCCGGCGCCCGAAGTGATCAAAGACAATAGGGGCGGGGTCACGGGCAATGGTTACGAGGGAGATTTGCTCCTGCCCGTCACCCTTACGCCTCCCTCGGACTTGAAGCCGGGCTCCAAGGTGATGCTTTCAGCGACTGTGGACTGGCTCATGTGCCGCGATGTATGCAAGCCCGGTGAAGGCTCGGTCTCCCTTACGCTTCCAGTGAGCGGCGAAGCGGCCCCCGATCCGGAATGGGCTGCGCGGATCTCTGCGGTGGTGGACAGGCTGCCCCGGCCGGACCCATCCTGGTCGCTGACAGCGATTCGGGCCGGAAAAACCGTGACCTTGACCGTAGCATCCCGCGCGGCGGATGGCGGGACTTTTGCGCCCAAAAATCCGCACTTTTTCTCGGAGGACAATCTCATCGCCTATGATGAGCCGCAGACGGCCGCCGACAGCCACGGCGGAGCCGTGCTCGCGCTTCCAGTTTCCGTAGATGGTCCGGCAAACCCCAAGCGCCTCATCGGAGTTCTGACATCCGAAAATGGATGGACGCAGGGCGGCACGCTGCCCGCGCTGAGGGTCGATGTTCCGCTGCAAGAAGGATCTGCCCAGGCGATGAGTTCCGCGGAAAGCCCTTCCGCAGGGACGCGTGCCTCGGCTGGAGGGGGTGCGGCCGCCGGATTCGGCGCCACGCTCATTCTCGCGTTCGTGGGGGGGCTCATCCTGAATCTCATGCCGTGCGTCTTTCCGGTTTTGGGGATCAAGGTGCTCGGTTTCGTCAACCAGGCGGGCAAGGATCGAAGGAAGGTCGCCCTGCACGGGCTCGTATTCTTTGCGGGCGTGGTCCTTTCGTTCTGGGTTTTGGTGGGAATCCTGATCGGGCTGCGCGCCGGCGGCGACCAGCTCGGCTGGGGGTTTCAGCTCCAATCGCCCTCATTTGTTTTTGTCCTCGCCGCGGTGATGCTCGTCTTTGCGCTGAATCTGAGCGGAGTTTTCGAGGTCAGCTTGGCGATCCCCTCCGGCCTCCAGACCAAGACGGGATTCGGCGGATCGTTTTTCACCGGCATCCTCGCAACCCTGGTCGCGACGCCTTGCAGCGCTCCATTTCTTGCGCCCGCCCTGGGCGCCTCCCTCACTCTTTCCCCGGTCGAGTCGTTTCTCGTTTTCACAGTGATCGCGATCGGGCTTTCGACCCCGTACCTGCTTTTGTCCCTATTTCCTGCGGCCGTGAGGGTGCTGCCCCGTCCTGGCGCCTGGATGGAAACTTTCAAGCAGTTTATGGCCTTTCCTCTGTACGCCACAGCCGGGTTTCTGGTGTGGGTCGTCGCCGGCCAGGTTTCGGACACCGGTCTTCTCGACGTTTTCTTGGGACTTGTCCTGGTCGCCATGGGGGCCTGGGCCTACGGGAAATGGCATGGCCTCGGCGCTTCCCCGCGCCGCGCGCGTTTCGGAATGGTTGCGGCGGTCGCATTGTTTGCCCTGGGCGGATGGATGGGATGGCCGGAGGCTCCGTCACCGGGCGACGTCACCTGGGAAAAATGGAGCCCGGAGACCCTGGGAAAGCTCCGCGCCGGGGGGCGGATCGTTTACGTCGATTTCACGGCTCGCTGGTGCGCCACGTGCCAGGCCAACAAGGGGGTCGTCTTCCACTCGCCGGAAATTCTTCGCACGTTCAAGGACGAGGGAATCGCCACCCTTCGCGGCGATTGGACCAACCGAGATCCGCAGATATCGGCCGAGCTCGCCCGGTACAATCGGGACGCCGTGCCGTTCGACTTGATCTGGTTCCCGGGGAAAAGCGATCCGGTGATCCTGCCGGAAATCCTGACGCCCGGGATCGTCCTCAGCGCGCTAAAATCGAGGGATTAGGGCCGGCGGACGGCTGGCTGGCCGAGAATAATGACCGGACCGCTTTAGTTCTTGTTATCGTCCGTTTTATAGACCATTATTAGACCATGCTAAAACCACTCACCGTATCACAAGCGAAGGCCAAGCTTGGCCAACTCCTCGACAAGGCCGGTGATGGGCAAAGCGTCTATATCCGGCGTAAGGAACGCCTCTTCCGCATAGAACCCGTCGCCGAAATTGAGCCGATCCCCAACCGCCCCTTCGGGTTCTTTGCTATAGAGGCGGACGACCCAATGATAGCGCTCGCTAATTCCGCCCCGGCCAGCTTCTCCCCTCAACGATGATCCCCGTTCGGCAATGGGACATCGTACGATTTCGCATTCGCCCGCAAGATCGGGATCTTCATCCGGGGATCGTCCTGTCGGGAGAGGAATGGTGCGCTTCCGCGCACACGACGAACCTAAATGTCCTGGCCTGCTCCAAGCGGGTGCCCGGTGATCAGGTGGAGCCCCACCAGGCGATCCTCAATGGGGCGGATGGGCTGGAATTCCAGACCACCGTCGATGCACGGTTCCTTTACGTCATCCATAAGGATGGCGTGTCGGAGGTCATCGGCCGGGTCTCTCCGGAGCGGCGCCGGGTCATCGGTCGGAAGGTAATCGAGGTGCTGCGACTGCTCCTCTAGGGCTGGCTTGGCTTTCACTGCGGCGCTTCCGTCGTCACGTCGCCAAAGGCTCGAAAATCCTCGTCAAACGACGAGACCTTGTCGCCGTGCTCCGCTGCGGTCGATGCCAGGTAACTGTCGCCGAAATCCACGTTGTATTTGACCACACGTTGCAGTGAATCGATGACGCGTTTGCGGTTTTCGACCTCGATTGCGTCGGAATGGACGAAAGCGATCAATTTTCCCGCGGCATCGGCGCGGGAAAACTTATACACCCGCGACAAAACATAAAATATCTCGGCAATTATTACGGCGCAGATGGACAGCCGAATATTGCCGGTCTTGGCGTTCGCGAACAGTCTTGCAGAGGCGGGCGATTGCCGAGGGTCGTCGTTTCGAAGAAAACGAAGCACGACATTCGCATCGAGGTGGTAACAGGGAGTCACAGCCGACGCCGTTCATTGCCGCCGTCCGCGGCCATTGCAGAACGCGCTTTGGATTTTTCCTCAGGATCGCGCGGCTGCGAAGAATGCGCCGATCCGAGAAGCGACATGATATCCGGCACAGGCCTGACGTGCGCGGTCCCATCCGGCATGTCTTCCCAAAGCACTTCAGAGGATTTCCAACGGGTTCGGAACTTAACAGGAATTGTCGTCTGGCCTTTACTTGAGATATGAGTCTTTACCATGATGTACAATCTTTACCTTCTGCGACAGGAGTCAATCCCTATCCCGATAATAGCCAGGAAATCACCCTGCCGCCTTGCCTCGAGCACCCGTTGGCTGTCCTCTCAAAACGGATTGAAAAATGCCTCGCACACACGGGCCGTGGGCCAGCTCGTCCTTGCGGCGTTTTGCTGGAGCCTTGGGGGGCTTTTGATCAAGTCCGTGCCCTGGCCGCCGCTTGCGGTCGCGGGTGGGCGCGGAATAATCGCCGGCATCTTCCTTCTGGCGACGAATCGCGGACTCAAATTCGATTTTTCGCGAATTCAGGTCCTGGGCGCCTTGGGTTACGCGTCCTGCACGGTGACCTTTTGCGTGGCGACCAAACTGACGACCGCGGCAAACGCGATCCTTCTCCAGTACACTGCGCCGGTGTGGGTCGCTCTTTTCGGCGCCTGGCTACTCGGAGAACGCGCGACTCGCTACGACTGGGTCACGATTGCAGTCGTTCTCGGCGGAATGGGACTATTTTTTGCCGACGGACTGGAGGCGGGAAATCTGGCGGGCAATGCCATCGCTGCTTTGAGCGGAATTTGTTTCGCGGGGATGACCCTCGCTCTGCGGGGGCAAAAGGATGGCTCGCCGGTCGAATCGATCATCCTCGGCAACATTCTCGCTTTTATCATCGGCCTTCCGTGGATTGCGCGGGCTCCGGCCCTGTCCTCGGCGGGATGGGTATCGCTTGGAATGCTCGGGCTCGTCCAACTCGGCGTTTCCTACTGGCTATACGCGCGCGCGATCAAGCATGTCACCGCTCTCGAGGCCGTCCTCGTTCCGGTCATCGAGCCAATATTGAATCCGGTTTGGGTGCTTCTGGCCGTAGGAGAACAACCGACTGCGCTTTCGCTCCTTGGCGGTTTGATCGTCCTCGCCGCGGTCACCTTGCGCGCGCTGCGCTCGATCCGAAGCGGAATTCCAGAACCCATGCCTGTTCCCGATTGATCGGATCGGTCAAGGCGGTTCTTGGTGGCGAATTTCAGAGCCGGGCCATGCCGACGAGGATTTGATTTGGACCAGGACATTTGCCGCGGTGATCAGGCCGCCTCCGACTATCAGGTTGGCCGAGGCGAGCTCGTTTGGATAGTCCACATGGGCCCACCGGGAGAAGATCGCGGGCAGGAAGAGTGAAAAAACGGAGCCGAAGATCGGCTCAACGCAATAGATGAGCCCCGCCTGGGTGGCCGTTATCTTGGGCTGCCAGGCGGCCATGATTGAAAAAGCGCCCAGGGTGCAGAAGGCCGTGAGCAAGAGGGTGAGCGCAAGCCAGGGGATGGAAATCCACGGAAGGACAAGGGCTCCGGGGTGGGGGGCGGAGGCGATTGCCATTGATCCGAAGCCGACGGCTTCCAGGGAAAGCCACACAAGCGTCACTTTTTCCGGCCGAGTCGGGGCATGGGCGGGATTCTCCAACGAGAGAATCTGCACCATGAAAAAGACGGAGCTGAGGAGAGTTTCAAGTTCGCCGCGGCCGAGATGCATTTGCCTCCAGTCGGCGTGTCCCAGGATTGCGACTCCGGCCATGACCAGAATACAGCTTGTCCAAACTCGGAAGCCCGGCCCGCGCCTGTGGAGCAGCGCAAGCCACAGCGGAATGAGAATGGCGTAAAACTGGGTCAAAAAGGCCGAAGTCGATGCCGCTGTGAAACGCATGCCGTCGTTTTGAAGCAACATTCCCACGGCGCCGAAGAGTCCGACGAAAACCCCGTGCTTGATCTCCGACATGGTCAGCCAACTTTGGGGTGCCCCGATTGGACCCACCGATTTCCGTGCGCTGCGCCGGAGTTGCCATGCGGCGAGGACGAGGGAACCGATCAGAAACCGCGGCGCCACGGTGCACCCGATGACAAAAATTGCGCTTCCTGGCGATAGACGCGCATTAAGGAGGAGCAGGGCCTTGATGAGCGGAAAGCTGAGGCCCCAAAACAGGTTCGCGAGCAGAAGCATTCCGATGGCCTTGTTGCGCAGGTCGGCGGAATTTGTGCTCATGGGCGAGCGGCCAACCTGTCCGTGCACGCGATCGGCGCCAAGCCAATAGGCGTTCCAGCGCGGCCCGGCCGGTCTCCCAATTTGAACGGGGCGATTTTCCTCAGTCAGCAGGAATCATCCCGAGTGATCAGTCCGCTCCGATTCAGTCGCTTGCGCGATTTTCAGCCCGCCGCTTGTGGAGGAAACGGCAACTCTCGGTAGTCGCCGGGCCGGAGTGTGCCGACAGCCGCAACGACGTAGTCCGTGTGTAATCGGATAGTCCGCCAATCGGTCGTCATCAGGACCAGGAGGGCCTAAGCTTCCACCAAGCTGCGCTGCGCGAACTCTAAGACAGTCTCGACCTGCTTGCGGGTCACACCGGGAAACCACTCCAGAAATTCCTCGACGGTGGAGCCGCCTTCCAAGTTCTCGAAAAGGGCCTTCACCGGGACGCGGGTACCCCGAAAAAGCCAGGCACCACTGACCTTTCCAGGTACGCGCTCTACCGCCGAACAATCTGCCCAATTCAGCATTGCCCCAATATGGCAGTTGAGATGGTGAAAGCAAGCGCTCCTCCGGAGCATCACGGGAGTTTCGTTCGGTCGGCGGCGGTAAAAGTTTTCCCTAAACCTTGTCCACCCGCAAGAGGACGCCGGTCGCGTTGTCGAGCCCGCCCCGGCTCCGCGCCAAGCCGATCAAACTTTGCAACTGGTAATCCGGCCCGTGCGGCAACCCGAGGATCCAGCCGATTTCACGATCGGACAGGGCCACCGTCACTCCGTCGGTGCAGAATAGAAAACTATCCCCTGCGTTCAGGGGAACGGACGAACAGTCCGGCCGCGGCGACTCGGGACCGCCCAGCCATTGGGTGAGGGCGCGAGCCTCCAGCGGAGAGTAGTGCGCTATTTCGCCGAGTCCGCGCAATCGCGAGGCCTCATTTTCCACCGAATGGTCTTGCGTGAGACGGACAAGCCGGCCGCCCTGCAGGCCGTAGCAACGGGAATCGCCCACATGGGCGATTATTAGTCTCGCGCCCCGCGCGCAGCCGAAGGTCAAAGTCGATGCGATTCCGGTGGCGGGACTGACCGAGGCGCCCTTCTCAGCCACGGCCCGATTGGCCCCGAGCACGATCGCCGGCAGGTCGGGCTCAACCTCCGGAGCCAATTCGCGGAATGCATCGAGCACGAAATCGTGGGCAGCCTGTGCCGCCTCGGCTCCGCCGGGCATTCCCCCGACTCCGTCGGCGACGCCGAAGACGAGCCGCTCCTCGTCCAGCATGAAACGGTCCTCGTTTTGCTTGCGAACCCTTCCGATGTCCGTGAGAGCTGCGGCGCGGATCTGGATCATACATTCGCGATTGACCGGTCCGGCCGGGCATCGAGTCGAGGGGCCGCCGGCTTAGCCCAGGCGCTTCAGGAGAATCTTGGCGTTGCGACCGCTCTCCTCATATTGCTTGAGCCGCGTTTCCGGAAGGATTTCCTTCCCCGTCTCTTCGAAGGCGCAGACATTGGTGAAGAATCCGAAGCTTTGAGTCGATATGGCGACCACGGTCGACACACCCCGTTCCTTTGCCTGGAGACAAGCATAGTCGACCATTTTCTTGCCGATCCCCCGGTTGTGGTAAAACGGTATAACGTACAGCGAACCGACTTCCGCCATCTGGGGGCTCTCCGCATAGAAATACAGGGTCACGCAGGCGATAATGTTTTCGTCGATCTCGAACACGTAGAACTGGTCGATGTTTTTTTCGATCTGCTGCTGGGTGCGATAAATGAGCTCCTCGCGCCGCACGGCGTTGCGGGTCAGGTTGTAGATCATCCGCACATCCCGTTTGGCGGCATTCCGGATCTGTTGATAATCGTTTCCGTAGACGAGCGAACCCACGCCTTCGTTGGAGAAGACTTCGTTCAGCAGTCCGTCGAAAACACGCCCGTCCAAGACATGGACGCGCGGCGTCCCCGTCTCGATGGCCTTGATCGCGTGCACCACCTTGCTCCGGCTCCCTTCGGCGATCTGCTCGGGATGCTGCTCTAGGAGCGCCCGAAGGGCATCCACGGCGATTTCCCGGCTCACCTCGCCCTCGATCTCCAGGCCCGCCTGGGGCGTGAGAAAGATGATTTTCGTCGCATTCAGGGCTTCGGCGAGTTCGGCAGCGAGAAGGTCGGAATTAACCCTGAGCGATTTTCCGTCGGGCCCGAATGCGAGCGGCGAGACCAGGGGGACGACCTGCCGGGCGATCAATTCTAGAATCAGATCCTTGTCGATCCGCTCGACCTTGCCTGTGAACTGCTGATCGACGCCCTTGATGATGCCGACTGGAAGCGCCCGAACGGCGTTTGTTATCACCGCCTTGAGTGAATTTTGCGTGAGCCCTTCCAGGATGAGATGGGAAATTCGCGACGAGGCCCGGATCGAAAGGTCGAGGGTCGCGGCGTCGGTCGGGCCTGTCCCATCGGCATTGCTGATCTGGATCCCGCGCAATTCCGCGAGATCCTTCAATTGCCGGCTGATCCCGTGAACGAGAACAACCTTTATTCCAAGGCTTCGAAGGACCGCGATATCGACCAGCAGATTGCCGAAATTTTCGTCCACGACAATCGAGCCGTCGATTGCGATAATAAAGATCTGCCCCTGAAACCGGGGAACGTATTTCAGGATGCCGCGTAGATCCGTCGGCTTGATTGTGGTCGCCTGCGCCTGGGAGGCGGAGGGCGGGTTGTGGCCTTCGCCGTTAGTCATCGTGAGTCGGTCAGTGTTGTCGAATAAGCGGAGCGTCACGTCAAGGGGCTAAGCACCTTTGCCCCGATTTGTAGAAGGCATGCCATCCCTCGTCGGGAGCTGCCAAGGCCCAGATGCGCCGTCACGACCGGCCGCCAAGGCCCGCGGGCTGTTGCCCGCCAGATGGCGGCCAGGAGACGTCGCAGGAGGCAGCAACTCCTCGGGCTAGCATGCCTCCTGCAAATCGGACCGGCGCAGTGGTCATCGCACAAGCACGTCCCAGGTCCTTGAGGAGTTTTGCCCGATAATAGTGAGTCGAAATTTTCCTGGGTCGAATGTGCCGGGCTGAATTTCGACTTCGATGGTTCCACGCTCCGTCCGCGTGGAGAGTCCGTCCGTCAATCGGTCGAAGTCCGTGATCAGGTATGCCTCGTTTCCCCTGATGTACAGGCGCGCTCCCGACAGGACCTGATGAAGGTCTGTTGCCGCGCACGCATAGCGGATCGAATACGGCTTCGAGGAATCGAAAGTCGCCGGCGCGGAAACAGCGCCGATCGCGGCCGGTATAAGGGGAGGGTCGATCAGGAATGTCCGCAGTTCGCCGGGAAGGCCGCCGGGCGATGCGGAGATTGCAGCAAACGGACCCGCCGCATCGCCTGTGCGCGGCGAAGCGGCCTGTGCTGCGGGAAGCGAAACGCGGCGGAAGCCCGCCCGGGCGATCAGCGTCTTTTCCTTGGCATCCTCGTAGGGTTCGTAACCCCGTCCCGGCTTCCGATAATGGAGCGTGAGGTAGGTGTAGGGCACAATGAACAGGATCATCGCAAGGACAATCCACTTCATCGGCCAGGGCTTGCGGGTGGGTGCCATCGAGAATTGCGCAATTTTTCCGCGATCCAAAGGGGGTTGGCAACCATCCTTGTTGCGGGGATCCTACAAATATCGTGAACGGCGATGTTCGCGTTTGCATCTTTGGTGCGACCATTACTTTATGCCCCCGGAAACAACAATAAAATGATTCCCAAATTCCAGCAGATGGGAATGAAGTGCAGAAGGAGAGATTGGGAGTGCTCCGGCCCGCTCGACCATCGATGATTATCGATCCTTTTCTGCGGATTTTAACGTCCGAAAAATTGGACCCTTCTGACCGGGCTCTGGGCAGATTTGCAGATCTCTTGGGATTGCGCGCCGACATAGCCACGCAAAAGCCCGATTCGACCGAAGCTCCCGCGGAGCTTCCAGTCGGCGACCGCGTTGTCGCCCTAAGTTTCAAAACCCTACGCCGATATACCGGCACCGCCCATTTCGATCAGATTATCGAAAATGCGGTTTTTCTCTTAATCTACGATTTCCCACCAGGAACCTTCGACTCGTCCGAGTTGCAGGGTTTGACTGCCGAGGCTCTCTCCGGCGTCGCTACTCTTCCTGCTGGAGAGCGCCGATTCACGGTTCATTCCAATCTTCCCGGCGGACCGTATCCGGTTTCGGGTATGTCCCATACGGTTGCGTCACCCGCTCAGAACGTATTTGTGGAGGGACCAGGATTCGGCGCAGCGCGAGTCCATATCTCCGCGGAAAAACGGCCCTATTTCGTCTCGGTGCCCCGTGGGAATGGTGCGATCTTTCTATTGGCCGAAGAAACAATGGTCGACATCGATATCCCGCTTACTCCCCAATCACCGATCCGCGCCTGGTTCCCCCAGCTCGTTGCACTCTCCGTTTTTTTCCGGGGAATTTACGGCCCCCGTTGTTGGACGGCTCCGACCATCGGAGCCAATGTCATTGTCGATGATCCTTATCTTAAGAAGCGATATGGTTTCATTCGATACGACACTCTACTGCCTGAATTGCGCGGCACCGGGACCGCGCTGACGGTGGCATTCATCCCGTTTAACTACCGCCGCAGCGATCCAAGCGTCGTTCGTCTTTTGCAGTCCGCTTCCGCACATTTTTCAATCGCTATTCACGGTTGCGACCATGCGGCCGCCGAATACTCCAGCACAGATGAAGCATGGCTGGAGGGCACCAGTGCCTGCGCAATGGACCGGATGGAGCAGCACCAACGGCGGACTGGAATGGCCTTCGACCCGGTCATGGTTTTTCCCCAGGGCCGGTATTCCATAGAGGCCATACGCGCCCTAAAAAATAGCGGTTTTTATGCCGCCGTTAATACTACAAATTGGGCGGTGGATTGGAACAAGGCCCCGCTGAGTCTTCGCGATTTCCTCGACGTCGCCGTCACCCGCTATGAGCGATTTCCGATATTTCTTCGGCATTTTCCAAGCGATGTTTTCGGCTGTGCGTTTTACGCGCTCTTTCAAAAGCCGCTCTTAGTTGAAGCACATCACCAGTTCTTCGAGAACGGGTTTGGACCGCTTGAAACGTTTGCTCAAAATGTCGCGCAAATTTCTCCTGCGCCAAAGTGGATGCCCTTGGGCTCCGCACTCCTCTCAAGTCATTTGGTTCGTCGCAATTCTGAGAGCCAATGGTCCCTCCGCCACTATGTCCCCGAATTCCGCCATAGGAATCTGACGGCGTCCGATTTGGTATTCGCTGTGGAGAAGCCTGAATCCGACGGATCCGTCGAATCTGTCCTGGTAGGTGAAGAATCCGTGCCTTTCGATCTCCGCGCCGGTTGGTTGCGCTATTCGGTTGCCGCCCGCGCGGGCGAGGAGGTTGCTGCCAGAGTCCTTTACCATTCGCACGCGCACCAGCCAAGGAGGTCATCATGGAAGTATCGTTTGAACGTTTCGAGCCGTAGATTTTTGTCCGACCTGCGCGATAATTATGTGGTTCGCAACAAGCGGATCCTGCGCGTCGCGGAGGCGCTGCTCAAAAAGCACCGTGTGGGCCCTTTGTATGGCGGCCCTGGGAAACCCTGAGCCGTAGTCGGAAAGGGTCATTTTCCGTTGCCCCTGGGGAAGGGGCCTGTTTCTTTGGCCGGCTCGATGATACTCTGGTCACGTTATTTCATTCCGACACTCAAGGAGAGTCCGGCCGATGCCGAAATCGCTTCGCATCGCCTTCTTATCCGCGCGGGGCTCGTGCGAAAGCTGAGCGGGGGCCTTTACACGTATCTTCCGCTGGGGTTGCGGGTAGTCCGCCGGCTGTCGCAAATCTGCCGGGAGGAAATGGAGCGCGGCGGGGCGATCGAGCTGCAGATGCCTCACCTGCATCCGGTGGAATTCTGGCAGCAGGGCCCGCGTTGGGCGGCCGCCCGCCAGATCATGTACCGGGCGGACCACGCGGGGGCCGGGCGGGACCGCACTGCGGAACCCGAATTTGTGCTGGCGCCGACCCATGAGGAGATAATCACCCCTCTCGTCCACGCGGAGATAACCAGCTACCGCGATTTGCCGAAGAATTTCTTCCAGATCGGGACAAAATTCCGAAACGAGATCCGCCCGAGGTTCGGGCTCATGCGGGCGCGGGAATTCATCATGAAGGACGCGTATTCATTCGATGCGGACGAGGCCGGCGCCCTTCGCAGCTACCAGGCGATGAAAAGCGCGTATGAGCGGTTTTTCGCGAGAGCCGGATTGAAGACGATAATTGTCGAGGCGGACACGGGCGTCATGGGCGGGAGCGGATCACACGAATTCATGGTGCCGGCCGAGGTCGGGGACGACGACGTCGTTTACGGCGAAACAAGCGGCTACGCGGCGAACCGCGAGAAAGCGACGAGCGGCCTTGTGCCGCGCGATCTTCCGGAAGCGGCACCCGAGGGCCCTCTCGAGGAATTTCCCACCCCCGGGGTCGTCACGATCGCGGCCCTGGAGGCGCCTCCGTACGGAGTGCCCGCCGACCGCCAGTTCAAGACCCTCATCTATATGGGCGACGGCAAGCCCTTTGTCGTCATCCTGCGGGGCTGCGATGAACTCGAGGAGGCCAAGCTCGGTTCGCTCGGATTTACGCTTTTCAGGCCGGCCAGCGCCGAAGAGATCGGGCCCCTCATGGGCGCCAGGCCGGGCAGCCTCGGGGCCATAAAGGGAACGATCAAGGATCGGGCCGCGCTCGTGGGAATTTTTGCGGACGATGCAATCCGGCTGATCGGGAATGGAACGACAGGGGCGAACCGGGACGGCTTCCACGTGAAGCACGTCAACGTGGCCCGCGACCTCGACATCACCCGGTTCGGCGATTTTCGGCGGGTAAAGGCGGGGGAGCCCGATCCCCGCACGGGCGAACCGCTCAAGATCGCCCGGGCGATCGAGGTCGGGCATGTCTTCAAGTTGGGGACCAAGTATTCGGAGAAATTCGGCGCGGCCTACACTGATGACCAGAAGCAGAGCCATCTCATGGTGATGGGCTGCTACGGAATCGGCATAAGCCGCACTCTGCAGGCCTGCATCGAGCAATCCCACGATGCCGACGGGATTTTGTGGCCTTGGTCGATAGCTCCCTTCCAGGTTCTCATATGCCTATTGGATCCGGCGTCGCCGGAAGCAGCCGAATGGGCGACCAAGCTCGGAGCTGTCGCGGAGCGGGCGGGCGCCGATGTCCTGATCGACGACCGAGACGAGCGCCCTGGCGTCAAGTTCAAGGACGCCGATCTGATCGGTATTCCATTGCGCATCACTGTGGGGGGCAGGGGTCTAAAGGAGGGCGTCGTGGAGCTAAAATGGCGCTCGCAAAAAGAGGCGACTAAGATTCCTTTGGACCAAGCCGATGCCCGGATCGCCTCCGCGGTTGCGGAGGCCGGGCGGACCGCGAATGCATGAGTTCAACGGCAGGCAAGTCCAACCCCTTTTCCCAGCCGCAGCCGGAGAGCGAGGTGCAGTTGGACACGGTCTGGCGCGTCGTCGTCCTGAACGATCCGGTAAATCTAATGTCCTATGTCGTCTTGGTCTTCATGAAGGTATTCGGTTTTGACGAGGTGAAAGCGCGCAAGCACATGCTCGAAGTTCACGAACAGGGCCGTTCCGTCCTGTGGATCGGAGCCAGGGAGCCGGGCGAAGCGTATGTCTTCACCTTGCAGCAATGGCACCTCACCGCGATCCTTGAAGCCGATGAAGCGCATTGAAGTCAGGCTCAGCCTGCCCGTGGTCAGGCCGCTCCTGGATGTGATCAAGGGCCTGGTCGATGACCTGCACAGCGCTCCGGCCGCGCGTGTCGGTTCCCCCGATCCGGATGCCGAATTCAGCGATGTTTGGACGCGCGATCTCGTGGCGGCGCAGTCGAGCGACGTCGAGATGCTTCTGTCCATTTTCGGCGAAGACTTTCATACGGACGGGATCGTGTTCTTCGACCAGACCAATGCCGAAGCGATCGCGCGGTCCTGCTCCGCAGTCAGGCTGCGGGTGCGGGAGAAGTACTTGAAAGATCTTTCCGACGAGTCGCTCGAAGCAGGGGAAGTGGACCTGGCCAAGCTTGATGAGGGCGTTCGCAAGGCGTTCACCTGCTATCTCTTCCTTGCGACGATTCAGGAGCTGATCATCCAGCATCTGGACGAGAGCATCATCGGGTTTTGAGGGGGTGGCCGGGCGCGCACGGTCCTTGACGCGCGGCCCGGGCCGGTTACTGTCATCGCCGACACCCTGCAGTGTTCGAGGTGCCTTTAACAACGCTCTTTGCCTTGAAAACTTACCGGGAGCCAGAACGCTGCGGATGCTGCTAGGCCGTAAATCGGAAAGCAAAAGACGCGGCTGGGGCGCCCACCTAGACATAAAAAGGTCTCGAGCCTTTGGGCACACGGCACAGGCGGGGTGTCAACAATTTACGTCAGACAGCTCCAGCCAAAAATTATGAGTTCGGCCGAATTCAACCTCCTCCACATTTTCCATGTGTCGTCGGTGCTGCTGTTTATCGGCGCCACGTTTTTCGCATTTGCCGCTCCGCCGGAGGCGAAAAAGCGGGTGATGATGTTTTCGGGCATAATGGCCCTGCTCGTTCTTTTGAGCGGATTCCGGATGTGGCAGAGTCAGTTTGGAATGGCGATCGCGGGCTGGATCATCGTGAAGTTTGTTTGTTGGGCGGCGATTGCATGCTTCAGCGGCCTCGCTTTCCGGTACCGGGATAAGACCGCCCTTTGGATCACCCTGACCGCCATCCTGGCAATCATAGCCGTCGCGATGGCGTACCTAAAACCGTTCTGATGTCCGTAGCCGGTTCGCTTTGCGGCGTCTGGATAGACGGCGAAGGCCGGGTACGAACGACGGTGGCGGTGGAGGGTGGGCGGGAGGAGAAAATCAAGTCGTTTCGGCCGTTTGCGTGGCTCGCTGGTTCCGATATCGATCCCGGTCCACCCGGGCTGACGGTTGAGCCGCTTCGGGGCGAGGGAGCCTTCGGCTGGCTCGTGCATGCGGACACCGTTGAGACCTACGACGCATTTCTGCAAAAAGCGCGCGATTCAGGCGGGACGGATGCGGTGAGGCCGATCGAAAGCCAGTACCTCATCCAGGCCCGGGCGCGCCTTTACCGGGATCTTGGGTTTGGACAGCTCCGCCGGTGCCAGCTCGATATCGAGACCTCTTCGGTGGACGGGCATTTTCCCGATGCCGCACAGCCCGAGGACCGGGTGATTGCGATCGGACTGCGGTGCGCAGGGCGCAGCCGCCTTTTGATGATCGAGTCTCCGACGGACCCGGCCGAACGGCGGCTTTTGACCGAGTTCAACGACGCGCTTGCGGAGATCGATCCGGATACGATCGAGGGGCACAATCTTTTCCGGTTCGACCTCGACTATCTAAGGCAGCGCTGCCGACGTTTTCGAATTGCCTGCTCGTGGGGCCGTTACGGCGCAACGGCAAGCTTCCGTAAAAGCCGGTTGAAGGCCGCCGAGCGGTGGATCGATTTCCCGCGCTGCGACCTCCCGGGCCGGGCGGTCATCGACACCTACCTGCTCGTGCAGTTGTACGACATCACCGTGCGAGAACTCATCTCATACGGACTCAAGGAAGCGGCGGTTTATTTCGGGATAACCCAGGAGGACGGATCCGATCGCACGTATATCGAAGGCGGCGAGATCGCGTCGGTTTTCGAAAGGGACAAGCCCCGATTTTGCGCTTATCTCGAGGACGATCTTCGCGAAACCCAGGGGCTCGCCGATATCCTGCTGCCGACCTACTTCGAGCAGGCAAGGGCTTTCCCGATTCAATTGCAGGAGGCGACGCTGAGGGGGACGACAGCGAAGATCGATCTCCTGCTTTTGGAGGAATACTACCATGCCCGGCAGGCCTGTCCCCTGCCTCCCGAGATCCGGCCTTTCGAGGGGGGATACACCCGCAGCTTCCAAACGGGGGTCTTCCGCGACGTTTTGCATTTCGACGTGGCTTCGCTCTATCCGAGCCTGCTCCTTCATATCGGCCGCAACCCGGTGAACGATTCGCTCGGAGTATTCATCCCCCTTTTGAAGTCGTTGCGGGAGTATCGGTTGAAGTTCAAGCTTCTTGCCCGCGACGCCGCAACTGAGGAAGAGCGTGCGGAGGCCCAGGCGCGGCAGGCGGCGTTCAAGATACTCATCAATTCGTTTTACGGTTACCTAGGATTTTCCGGGGCTCGTTTTGGCGACGGGGAACTCGCAGCCGAGGTCACCCGGCGGGGGCGCGAGCTATTGCAGAAACTGATCGATGAATTCACCCGGCACGGGTGCACGATCCTGGAAGCGGACACGGACGGAATCTATCTGGCCTCCGATCGCTACTACGGGGAGCCCGATGCCCTGCTTTCCCTGGTCGCGAAGATCCTTCCGAAGGGGATCGAGCTCGAGTATGACGGCCGATTTGCGGCGATGTTCTGCTACAAGGCAAAGAACTACGCCCTTTTTGACGGCCGGAAAATCATCCTGCGCGGAAGCGCCCTGCGCTCCCGCGGAATCGAGCCCTATCTCCAGCGCCTGTCCGACCGCATGATCCATTTTCTAGTGGGGGAGACGGCCGAATCCCCGCTGGAGCTCGTCGAAGACTACCGCAAGAGGATCGCCGCCCGGCAGGTCCCGGTGGCGGAACTGGCAAAAAGCGAGAGCTTGGGTCAGAGCCCCGAGGCCTACGAACGGCTGATTGCCTCAGGTGGAAAGCCGCGGCGGGCGGCAGCCGAGGCCGCGCTCCAAATGACGCCCCTGCCCAGAATGGGCGAGAGGGTCAGCTATTACATCACGGCCCGCTCCAAGGGGCGAACGAGCGATTGGCAGCGGGCGAGGCCGCTCGAGAAATACGATCCCGAGTCGGCCCCATACGATCCGGATTATTACATCGGAAAGATTGACGACTGGATCGAGCGCTACGGGGCGTTCCTCGGCGTGGCGCCGGGAAAGACAAAGTCAGACGGGGTCCAGGGAGAATTGCTTTGACCTGAATGGCGTTAAGTTAAGCTGATCTATCGTTGCTGAAATGGGGGTAGCGGAACGTGCCAGAGTTTCGCGGATATACGAAACGCTGGCGCGTTCCGCTACCAAACGAAATCCAGGCGGCTTCCGCTACAACACTTATCGGACTGCGCCCGGCGGCAATAGGGAATTGGCCTGTTTTGGGACCTCGGTTATCTGTTTCACGCCAAGGACTGCCGTTGTCAGGTTCTTGCGGATCTCCGGGGCTACCTTCGGCACGTCGTCAAAATAGCCGAGTGCTTTGAGCGAAATCACAGGATTGAATTGCGGATATAATGCTCGCGCCGCCCCGAGCGCCATTTCCAGAGCGATGCCGTGACGAATCAGGGCATCGATATCGAGGTAATCCTTCATTTCCGCCCGCTGCTGCACAACTTTCACCTTTTGCGCCGCGAGATCGAGGAGACTAGCCGCGTAAATTCCATTGTCGGCGAAACGAACCGGCGCGCCGACCCGGCCAAAGGCCAGTGCTCCGAAGAATGAAACGGCAACGGCGTCTTCCCCGTGGCCGACCAGGAAAGTCGCAGTCGCTTCCGAGCGTTGCTGCAACCTGGCTCCCTCCAGAAAAGAAAACCGCGCGGCGATTTTATCCGCATCGACCGGGTCGGCCGTGAAGAAATCGAAGTCCACCGAGGTGCGTCCGCCGACCTGCAACGACAGGGCCGAACCTCCATAAAGAACGAAATCCAGGCCCACGGCCGACAGCTTCGGCCAGAGGAGCCGTTGGGCAGGCGGGAGCGTCTCCAAGTGCGGTTGGATATCGCTCACCCGAATCTCCTCCTGGGCAATTCGGGAATCGGATTGATGCCGAGCCGGTGGTGCCAGTAATTCCAAGATCGCGTGTCCATGACCCCGGGCCGGCAATGCGGCAGCGCCTCGCGAAAGGCCGCTTCGCCAAAGATCTTCTCAACACACTGGATATCCTCCCAAAAGCCACGTGCCATTACCCGGCAAAGAAAATCGTTTTCGTCGGACAGGGTCTCTTCCGGTCGCTGCCACCATACCACTTCGCGAGCGATTGTTTCCAGTTGGGCGTCTGTCGACCGCATCGTTGTAACCTAGGTCAACGGTCCCTGGAACTCAATTCTTCTTCGTCGAGGCGCTGGTGCGCGCTGACAAGTAGAGCCCCGCGCAAGACTCGGCGCGGAGCCGGAAAAGACCGAGTCGGACCGGACCCAAAGAGAACTACTCTAGAGGCTCAGGTCCAGCGCAGATCGGTATGGGCGAAGGGCAATTGCCGGATGCGGACGCCGGTCGCTGCGAATATCGCATTGGCCACGGCCGGGGCGAGCGGAGGCAGGCAGGGTTCGCCGAGGCCGGTCGGGGGGTAATCCGTCTTGTTGAAATGGATTTCGATTTTGCGGGGAGCGTCGGGAATCCGAAGCATCGTGTATTCGTGGAAATTGCTCTGCACCACGGAACCCTTCTGGATGTCGAGTTCCTGGCGCCATGCGGCATTCAGGCCATCGACAATCGAGCCCTGGATTTGGTTTTCCGCGCCGCTTAAGTTCACGATCTGCGAACCCACATCGACGGCGGCGACCACCCGGTCCACCTTTAGCTGGCCGGACTGGCTGACGGTCACTTCGGCCACTTCGGCGATGTAACCCGCGTGGCTGAAGTAATACCCGAGCCCCATACCGCGGCCGCGTGGCAGCTTTTGCCCCCATCCCGACTTCTCGGCGACAAGCTTTATGACTCCGCGCATGCGTTCGGCGTTGTAGCGCTGGCCGCGCTGCCCGGTCCCTTCGACCATGTTGCGGTCCCCCAGAAGCTCGAGATTGAATTCGACCGGATCGCGCCCTCCGGCGTGCGCCATCTCGTCGAGAAAACCGCAGACGACGAAAGCGTACGTGTTGCTTCCCGGCGCGCGCCACGGTCCCATCGGGACGGCGTTGGCAATCTTTCCCACATCGAGCGAGTAATTCGGAACGAAGCGCCCCGGGTAATGATCGGCGCCTATGCCGCTGTCGAAATACATATGCTTGCTCGTCATGGCCACCAAACGCCCTTTTTCGTCCACGCCTCCCTGGAAGTAATGAAAGCCGCCGGGGCGGTAGTGGTCGTGCTGCATGTCATCCTCCCGGCTCCAGAGAAGCTTAACGGGTGCGCCCGCCTTTTGGGCGATGGCCGCGGCCTCCATTGCAGGATCGGGTTGCAGCCTGCGCCCGAACCCGCCGCCGATCCGGGTGACATTGACGCGGACATTGTCCGGAGGAATTCCGAGCACTTGCGCCACGTAGCGGCGGACGTCGCCCGGGGCCTGGGTGGGCGACCAAACCTCGGCCCGGTCGCCATCGATCCGGATCGTCGTATTTTGGGGTTCGAGGTCGGTGTGCGATAGAAAAGCGTAGTTGTAGTCCGCTTCAACAACCTTGGTGGCGTTCTTCAATGCAGCCGTCGCGTCCCCGTCCTTTCGCACGGAATGCATTCCCGTCCCGTTTTGGGCCATGTCCTTGGCCGCACTGGTGAATCCGGCCCAGCTTTTCCCGGCGTTGGCACCGTCTTCCCATTTTACCTGGAGATTCTTCCTTGCGCTGAAAGCAGCCCAGGTTGAATCCGCCACGATCGCGACTCCGGGCACGAGGCCGGTCAGGTCGTCGCGGTAGGGGACCGTGCGATTGATCACAAATGCGTCGCGGACACCTGGAAGGGACTTGATGGAGTCGACATTTGCATCGACGACCTTGCCGCCCCAAATCGGACACTTGACGTATACGGCGTAGACCATTCCGGGAAGCTTTTGGTCGATGCCAAAAAGCGGCTGGCCGGTGACGACCTTCGGATTGTCAACGCCTCCGATCCTCGATCCGAGAAGCTTGAACTCGTTCGGGTCCTTCAAGTGGACTGATTGCTCGTCGGGGACCGGCAGCTTTGATGCGGCTTCGACAAGATCGCCGTAGCTTAGGGTCTTGCCGGTGTCCCGGTGGTGGACCACTCCGTTTTCCGCGTAGCACTCGCTCTCCGGCACGCCCCAGGTCTTGGCCGCGGCCTGGATCAACATTGTCCGCGCGGTCGCGCCCACCCGGCGAAGGGTGGTGTAGGACTGGGGAGTCGAAGTGCTCCCGCCCGCGCTCTGGTTGCCGAAAGCGGGATCGAGAGGCGCCGAGACGACTTTGACGTTTTTCCAATCCACGCCCAATTCCTCCGCCACGATCATCGGAAGCGAGGTCTTGATACCCTGGCCGATTTCCGGACGCGCCGAATAAATCGTGACCGTGCCATCGGGCGCGATGCGCACGAATGCACTCGGAGCGAATGTGGTTTCCACCGACTCGTCCGATGGCTTTCCGACCTGCCCCAGCACCGAGCCCGCTGATTTGAAATAATAGGCAAGCACAAGGCCGCCGCCTGCTAGTGCCGAGATCTTCAGGAACGAGCGCCGGCTGGTGGGTTCGAGTTTTAGAAGGCTCATGACGAGGCCACCTTTCCTGAGGCGAGTTCCGCAGCCCGATGAATCCCTGCCCGAATCCGGAAGTATGTTGCGCAGCGGCAGATATTTCCCGACATCGCCTCGTCGATATCCTGGTCCGAAGGGCTCGGGTTCCGGGAGAGAAGGGCGGCAGCCGACATGATCTGCCCGCCCTGGCAATAACCGCATTGGGGCACGTCGATTTCCATCCAGGCCCGCTGGAGGGGGTGGGAACCGTCGGGGGACAGGCCCTCGATTGTAGTGATTTTCACCCCGGCCGCGGCGGACACAGGCGTGAGGCAGGCGCGCGATGCAACGCCGTCCAGGTGGATCGTGCACGCGCCGCACTGCCCGATCCCGCAGCCGAACTTGGTTCCGACGAGGCCGACCGTGTCGCGGAGGACCCATAGAAGGGGCGTGTCCGATGCCACGTCCACGTTATGGGACTGGCCGTTGATCTGAAGCGAGTAGTTGCTCATGCGGGCGAATCCTCCGTTAAGTAGGGGTCTTAATGTCGAATCAAATTAGCCACCAATCCGGGGCCGTCAATGACATCCGGGCGTTTTGACAGGGAGGGCCCCGAGCGAGGCGGAGCGCGCCAAGACCCGGAGTGCCCGCCAAGCCGGGCCAGGCGGGATCCCAGCCCGTCCTAGCCCCCGGATGCGGGCACGAAGCAGGCTCGCAACGCCTCTTTCGGGGCCCTCCCTGTCAAAACGCACCCGCACCCGACTAACGCGCGGCAGCCCTTCGGCGCGCCATCCAGTTGACGATAGCGGTGGGGCTTTTCTCGAATTTCCAGACGACGGCGAGGAATTCGGACGGAAGGATGTCGTTTGCCTTGAAAAATCGCCGGTCGCCCCCGCAGCAATACATGAGGGACGGCGGAAGTTCGCCCCGAAGCTTTGCCTGCGCCTTTGGGATTATCCTGGGCAGCCATCCGAACCCCCTGACCGTGGCGTCCTTCGGCGGCAGTTTATCCCCTTTGAGGACCTTGCGGGAGCGCTTCCCGTGCTGCTCCAAAATGAAATAATCGCGCCGGATGAGCTCTATCCCGAGCGCGCGATCGTAACCGGGCTCTTTGTAGTTGTTCTCGTCCTCGGCATAGTCGTAGAGGTGCTGCGCGGTCAGGCCATTCGCGGCGAGCCACGCTTTTTCCTTCCTTGTGAAAAAGCCGCCGGCGCCGCGCTTGCCCTTCTTGTAAAGGCGGACGGCTTTGTCGTAAAGCGAACGGAAGTTCTGTGTGAATTCGTAGTTTTTCATGCGTGGAAAATATACACGGAAGCGGGCCGGCCGCAAAATCAAGCCGGACGGAAATCCATCATCCGGCGGTAGCGATCGACTTTGTCCACGACGACATCAAGCCGGGTGCCCACCGAGTACATCTTGCGCTTTCGCCGGCCGATCAAGGCCGACCCGGCATTGTTCAGGACGTAGCTGTCGTCGCCGAGCTTCGAGGCCGCGACAAATCCGAACGTCATCGACTCCACGAGTTCGATGAAAAATCCGCGCGGGCGCACATCGGTCACGACGGCCACAAATGAGGTGCGCTTCTTCTTGGTCAGCTCGCGCTCGAAGAACTCCAGAAGCTTGATCTTCACGCTTTCGCGCTCCGCTTCAGTGGAATTGACCTCCGTAAGGCTGAGGTGCTCGGCTAATCCCTCGACGCCCCGGATATCGTACCCAGCGTGTCCGCCGGCGACGTGGCCGTGTTTCACGAGATACGTGTGCAGCACCCGGTGCACGACCAGGTCGGAGTACCGGCGAATCGGGGAGGTGAAATGGGTGTAATCCTTCTTGTGAAGCCCATAGTGCCCGTCCGGGGACGCCCGGTAGCACGCTTTCCTCAGGCTGCGCAGGAACTGCGTTCGCAGGGCATAGCCTTGGGGGTGTTTGGAGATTGCGGCGAGAAGCTTGGTGACCTCCTCGCGGCGGGTCAGGTCGCCCGCCTGGATCCCGAATGTCGCGGCAAACTGGCGGAACTCCTCCAGCTTTTCCTCGTCGGGGTCGTCATGCACCCGGTAAAGCGAGGGCAGGCGCTGTGTGCGCGTGAGCCGGGCGATCGATTCGTTCGCGGCGAGCATGAACTCCTCGATCAATTGATGGCTTTCGTCCTGCTCGATCCGTTCGAGCCGGTCGGCAAATCCCCGCTCGTCGACGAAAATTTTCGTCTCGGGCAAGTCGAGGTCGAGGCTTCCGTGGGCCATGCGCTCACGCCGCAGCCGTCCGGCGATCCGCCACAGTGTCCGCAGCCAGGACTGTAAATCGACCATTTCGGAGTCGCTCAATTCCAGCATGGGCCGGCCAGTCGAGCCGGTCTGGTGCTTGGGCGGGACGGGCAGCGCCCGGATCACATCGAAGTCGTTCTCGAACAGCAGGGCGTGGGCCTGCCGGTAGGTGAGGCGCTTTCGGCTGCGGATGACAGTGTTCGCGAAAGACGTGTTTTCCAGCCGCCCGCTTTTTCCGAAAGTCAGAAAAACCGCCTTGCAAAGCCGGTTTTCGCCCTCGACCAGCGAACACAGTCCGTTGGACAGCTTTTCCGGAAGCATCGGTATGACGGTGCCGACGAGGTACGTCGAATTGCCCCGACGCTGCGCTTCGGTGTCGATGGCGGTCCCCGAGCGCACGTAATGCGAAACATCGGCGATATGAACGCCTACCCGGATCGCGCCTCCGGCGAGCGGTTCGAGTGAAAGAGCATCGTCAAAATCCTTGGCGTCGTCGGGATCGATCGTGAAAACCGGAATATGCCGGTAATCGGCCCGTCCAGCCAGATCGCGGTCGGGCACGCGGTTGGGCAGGGCGGCGGCTTCGCGCTCGACCGTCGCCGGAAAGCGGGGATCCAGCCCAAACTTCTCAAATACGCCCAAAAGTTCGGTCCGTGGCTCGTGAGTCCGTCCGAGCCTGCTCACGATCTCCCCATTAAGCGCTTGGCGCCTGTGCTTCCATTCCGCGAGGCGGACAACCACCTTGTCTCCGGGACGCGGAGGCGGTTTCAGGCTGGAGTGCGCCGGATCGGCGACGTGGATCGCGTGGACGAATCGCGGATCGTCGGGCACGACGACGAAGGAGCGGGCCTCCAGACGAAGGTCGCCGACGATTGTGTCGCGTCCCCGCTCGAGGACGCGCAAAACTTTGCCTACCGGTTCTCCGGCCCTCCGGCCTTGCACGCCCTCGAGGATGCGGACGGCGACGCGGTCCCCGGGAAGGGCGACATCGGTCTCCTCGGCAGGGATCTGGATCGCCTGCAGCTTCTCGGAGGATGTGATCGGGGCCTCGGGAGTGACGAAGGCCGAACCGCCGGCTCGAAACTGGATGCGCCCAACGACCTCCCCGTCGGACCCTTTCAATAGGATGCGGCCGCCGGCGCCGCGGGCGACAATGCCCGCGGAAAGGAATTGGCGGATTTCGTGAGCGAGGGACAGGCCCTGTTTTTTGTTCAAACCCAACCGCCGGCAAAGTTCGGACTCATCGGCCGGCGTGTAGGCCGGCTCGCGCAAGTGGGCGAGCAGCCGTTCGCGTAGCATCATGGACAAAGTATGGATAATCTAATGGTATCCTCTCGCTTGGGGCAATGAAGATCGAGTAGTGGTCGGCATTTTTCTCATTGGGGGGACGCTCGAATCCCGGCCAGGATCTGCCGGGCTGCGTCGTTGCCGGGTTGGAGCCGCAGGACTGTTTCAAGGTGCTCCCTGGCTTCGTCACTTCGCCCGGGCATCTTAAGGAGCGCGACAGCAATTCTCAGATGGAGCTCGGCGACATCCGGTCTCAAACGCAGCGCCTCCTCTAATTGGGCGATCGCGTCATTCAAGCGCCCTGGCATCCCCTCCAATGTAACCCCTAGATTGCTATGCGCCTCGGCCATGTTCGGATTCAGACGCAGCGCCTCCTCATACTGGGCGATTGCCTCCGTTGTGCGGCCCTGGGCGTTCAAGGCGTTTCCAAAATTGTTGTGCATCTCGGCAATATTTGGATCGAGGCGCAGCGCCGTTTCATACTGTGCGATAGCCTCCGCAGTCCGGCCCTTGTCGTTCAGGGCCTTGGCGAGATTGCCATGTGCCTGGGCGAAATCCGGTCTCAGGCGCAGCGTCTCTTCGTACTGGACGATTGCATCCGAGGTGCGGCCTTCGGCGTTCAATGCGATTCCGAGATTGTTATGCGCCTCGGCAAAATCCGGCTTTAGCCGAAGGGCCTCTTCACACTGGGCGACAGCATCGTTGAGCCGCCCCGGGATTTGCTCCAGGGCGGACCCGAGATTGCTGTGTGCGTCGGCGTAATCCGGTTTCAGCCGAAGCGCCTCTTCACACTGCGCGATAGCGTCGTTCAGCCGCCCCGGAATCTTCTCCAGGGCACCGCCCAAATTGTTATGTGCGTTGGCGTAATTCGGCATCAGGCGAATCGCCTCCTCATACTGGGCGATCGCCTCGTTCAATCGCCCCGGTATATTTTCCAAGGCAATACCCAAGTTGACGTGCGCCCAAGGATTTGAGGGTTTTTGCGCGACTGTGTCGCCCCAGAGACTGAGATTGCTGCGATACTGCTCGTTCCGCTGCAAGGTGAGCCCGAACAGAAAAGCGCCCAGAGCCAGGCTGACCGGCAGGGCGACGCGGCCCAGCCACCGGTAAATCCCGAATACACTCAGGACGACTATGGGAATCAGTGCCAAGTACATCCGGTAATCGGCCGCCGTCTGCCTGAAGTTGGGGATAAGGCTCGAGGGGGCCAGGATTGCGAAAAACCAGGCTCCCGCGAATCCGAGAGATTTTCCGACAAAGCCCGGGCGGGAAAGGGCCCACATTGTCGCCGCGGCTAATCCAGTCACGACCAGAGCTGCTGGAAGGGCCGCCGAGAAGCGCGTCCACTCCGTTCCGTAGTCAAAGACCAATGGGTGCGGCCAAACCGAAAGCTTCAGATAGCTCAGGATCGTCGGAAACTGGGTCAGGGCGTAGCGCCACCAGGAGACACCCCCGCCAAACCCGACGGTGCCGTTCCGGCCGTGGGTGGAGGGGACCAGAGCGGCGAGAATCAGCCACGTGGACGCCAATCCGGTGTACACCTTCCAGCGCCGCCGCCAGGCCACCATAAAGGTGCCGGCGAGGAAAGTCCGATCGTATAAGAGGACAATCAGCGGCGCGGAGACCATCACTTCCTTGGTCGCCATTCCAAGGAGGCAGGCGATTACCGACAGGGCGGCCCAAGGGTTCGGCCTAACCTTGACGTTCGCCGGAGTCCGGCGAATCGGTTCGGAGGGGGACTGCCACTGCGCATACCGTATAAAAAAGTACAATGTGAGCAGGTAGAACAACCCCATGAGAGATTCCGCACGCTGAGAGATATACGTCACCGCTTCGGTGTGCAGGGGGTGCAAGGTCCAAAGAAGAGCGGCGGAAAAGGCTATCGGCTGGGCCGCTGGGCCAGCGCGGGGGGCAAGAGTGCGGCGGAGGATGCCGAGGAGAGTTAGTCCGGCCAAAACGTGGATCAGCGAGCTGAGGGCGTGATAGCTCCAAGGCGCCGTTCCACTGATCGCATAGTTGATCGCGAAGGAGAGGTTCAGGACGGGCCGGCCGCATGCAACCGTGTCGAGCGGAGGCAGCAACGCGGTCCACAAGTGGCGAATGGAGGGATTGTCGACGATCGACGGAATGTCGTCGAAAAGAAACGGAACGGAAAAGGTCCAGGTGTAGAGCGCGATCGCACTGGCCGCGATAATGGCTCCGCTGAGTATTCCCCACCAATCCACGCGCCGGATGGGGATGCCTCCAGTGGCCGAGGATCCCTCCGGAGGTCTTCGGGCCGGCTGCACTTTAGTACTCGATTTCATAAATACAGTGACATCTTCCGGCCGCTTTTCGTCCTGGGTTGCGTTGCGTTGGGGAGGGATAGCCCCGTTGGGGATACCCCGTCCCCAACGCGCGTTGCCAAGGACGAAAATCGCCTCGGAATACGTCACCGTATTTATGAAATCGAGTACTTAGCTGGCGACATGAATCGATACTCCGCGCGTCCCGAAAGGAACATCATTCCATATCCTTTCCGCAGGCCTTTCCAGTCCATACTTGACGACTTTGTGGCATTCGCTGAAGCCTCGAAGGGTCCAAAGAATGAAAATCGTCCACGCCGCGAGCGAAGTATTTCCGTACCTGAAGACCGGCGGCTTGGCTGACGTCGTGGGTGCTTTGAGCGGGATCCAGGCGGACGACGGACACGAGGTGGCGGTGTTCATGCCGGGCTACCGGACTGCGTTGGACCGCCCCGATTCCGCCGGGGCCCAACGAAAACTTCGGTTGAAGATAGAAATGGGCGACGGATACCTTGCAGGCGACGTGCGGGCCTTTTCGCCGCGAAGGAATCTCACCGTTTATTTCATCTGCCGGGAGGAATTCTTCGACAGGCGCAATCCCTACGGAACGGGTGAAAGGGACTACGAGGACAACGCCCAGCGCTACATATTCTTCTGCAAAGGGGTCGTCGAAGCGCTCCGGCTCCTCGATATGCAGGCGGACATCGTCCATGCGCACGACTGGCAGGGGGCGCTCCTGCCCCTTCTCTTGAGGGACGCCGAACGCAGACTCGCGGTCACGCTCGCGAACAAGACCGTTTTCACGATTCACAATATCTCCTACCAGGGGCTATTTTCCTCGTCCACTTTCGCTCTTACCAATCTGCCCGATGCGCTCAACACGATCGACGGGCTGGAATTCTACGGCCAAGTCAATTTTCTCAAAGGCGGAATCGTGTTCGCGGACCGGATGACGACGGTCAGCCCGAACTACGCCAAGGAAATCCAGACGCCGGAGTACGGCTGCGGATTGGACGGGGTCGTCCAGACGCGCGCGGAGGATATCGTCGGCCTTGTCAACGGAGTCGACACGGCCATTTGGAATCCCGCGACCGATCCGCTCATTCCGGCGCGCTACTCGGCGGCCGAACTTTCCGGGAAAATCGCTTGCCGGGCCGCATTGCTCGCCAAATGCGGTTTCGCGCCCGACTACGCCGGACCCGTGTTTGGAATGGTATGCAGGCTAGTGGAGCAGAAGGGGATGGACATAATCCTCGCCAATCAGGAGTTCTTCCGCAGGGAAGATTGCCGGCTGATCATCCTGGGGGCGGGCGAGAAGCGCTATGAGGACGCGTTCCGCGCGATGCGCGACAAGTCCCCCGACCGGGTGTCCCTGAACAGCCAGCTCGACGAGACAATGAGCCATATGATAGAGGCGGGAAGCGATTTCTTCGTCATGCCGTCGCTATTCGAACCGTGCGGCCTGAACCAGATGTATTCCCAGGTTTACGGGACGGTGCCCATAGTGAGCCGAGTCGGCGGATTCGTAGATACGGTCTCGGATGCGGACAGCAATCCGAAGACAGGCACCGGGACCATGTGCGCTCCGACCTCGAAGGGCCTTGGCGAAGCGCTGCGGCGAGCGCTCAGGCTTTTCGCTAACAAGGCCCGTTATGCCGCAATCCAGTCCAGGGGAATGGCCCGTGATTTCGGGTGGCGCCGGGCCGCCGCAGCATACGAAAAGCTCTACCTTGAAGCTCTTTAGAGCCTGGACGTCTGAGCGGCCGACCACGGGTCGACCCCCGGTCGTTTCACGATATTAACAATGGGACGATTGAAATTCTGCCGCGAGGGGGCACTTTTTCCACGTCGGGCGGTCGTATCCGCAACAATCACGGCCTCTTTTGACGGAAGCATCGATAGAAATTAAAAATGAATACCGCGCACAAAAATCAATATGTGCCGGCCTCCCAAATGGAGGACGACCTGTCGCAATTGCAGCTCGAGGTGGCGCATCGCGCTGACGAGCTTTGGCGCCGGGAGGGCAACGGCAGGGGAAGCGATGTCGAATTCTGGCTCCAGGCGGAGCGAGAGGTGATCGAGCACCGCCTTTTCTCGGCCGAAACCGGCGCCTAAAAACAGGCTCGAAGGGCTGGACAGGGGACGGCAGACTCGCCGGAATCCCCCTTATGTCTAGAGCCTTCTTACCCGCCTTTCTCGGTCTCGTGCCGGGCGCATTGCTCCTGAGCCTCGCATCGGGATGCGCGCGGAACTCCTCCGGGGTGTCCGCGGATGTCCTGGCAAGGGTCTACCCCGCAGTCGTCAAGATCGAGGCGATCCAGATGCGCCCGAGCGAGGGCCACATGACCAAATTATGGACCGGTGGCAGCGGGGTGATCATTTCGGCGGACGGATTCGTCCTGACGAACTACCATGTCGCCGAGCATGCCGACTACTACCAGTGCTATCTGACCGACGGAACCAAAGTGGACGCGCACCGCGTGGGCGGAGACGCCCTGACCGACCTGGCTGTCCTGAAGATCGATTTCGGTCCGGATGCCGGGAAGGCCAAGACTCTCCCGGTGGCGAAATTCGGCGACTCCAGCATGCTCGTTGCCGGCGACACGGTTTTTGCGCTGGGCAGCCCGGGTTTCCTTAGCCAATCGGTCACTCGGGGGATCGTCTCGAATCCGTCCCTTGTCCTGCCCGAGGAAACGGCCGGAAGGATGATTCTTGAGGGCGAGGACGTCGGCCAGGTGGTGCGCTGGGTCTTTCACGACGCGCGAATCTTCAATGGGAACAGCGGCGGTCCGCTCGTCAACGCGCAGGGAGAGATTGTCGGTATCAACGAAATCGGCGTTTTCAACCTGAGCGGGGCGATCCCCAGCAACCTCGCGCGCGGCGTGGCAGAACAGTTGATGACTCATGGGTCGGTGACCCGCGGCTGGTCCGGAATCACCGTTCAATCGCGCCTCGAAGCGAGCGGCACGGGGGTGGGCGTGTGCGTCGCCGATGTGGCGCCGGGCTCGCCGGCCGCCGCGGCGGGAATCCTCCCGGGCGACACAATCACGGGCTGCGACGGACACCCGATCGAGGGCGCCGAGGAAAAGGCGGTTGCGCATTTTTACAGGCTCGAAATGGGCGGGCTACCCGGCGACGAATTCACGGTGGACTATGAGCGCTCCGGCGCGAAAAACAGCGCGAAACTCGCGCTGATCAAGCGCGAGCCGGCCCTGGATGACAATTCCGAGCTGCATGCGTGGGGCGCCGTGATGCAGGATGTGACGGAGCAGCTCGCTCGCACCGAGGCCCTTCCCGACACCAAGGGCGTTCTTTTCGAAAGCATCCGCCCGGGAGGTCCGAGCGGCCAAGGCGAACCCGAGTTGCGCAGGGCGGACGTACTCGTGGCCGTAGACGGCAAGCCAGTGGCAAACCTGGAGGATTTGCAGGCGATGACGGCGAAGCTCGTTGATTCGACCCCAGACGGGGTCAAGACGGTGCTTGCGAGCGTCCGCAGGCAAGGGGAAATCGTCGACTCGGTCGTGGAGCTTAGGAAGGCCACGGAACCGCCCAGCTTTACGCCGCAAGTGAGGAAGGCCTGGCTCGGCATATCCTCACAGCCGCTCACGCAAAAGCTATCCAAGCAACTGGGAATTGCCTCGGAGGGGGGAGTCCGGATCACCCGGATTTATCCCGGGACACCCGCCGAAACCGCAGGGCTGCGCGTCGGGGACGTGGTGATGGCGCTGGACGGAGAGTCGGTGGCAGTCCGCCGAGAGGAAGATTCGGAAGTATTCGACCGGCAAGTCCGACAGTACCGCCCCGGAACCGAGGCTACATTTTCCGTCTGGCGCGACGGCAAGACGATCGAACTGCCCGTCAAGCTAGAGCGGGAGCCGGCCCCAACGGCCGAAATGTTCCGATGGGAGGACGAGCAGTTGGAATTCGAGGCGCGCGAACTCGCGTTTGAAGATATGGCCCGAATGCAACTCTCCCCCGGCTTAAAGGCGGCTCTGATCTCCAGCGTCGTGCCTGCGGGCTGGGCGGCACTGGCCGGCCTTCGTACAAACGACCTTGTTTTGGCAGCGGATGGCCATCCGATATCCTCTGTCGCGGATCTGAAGGCTTCACGGGAGGCCGCATTCCGCAGCAAACAACAATGGTGGGTCCTGGAGGTGCAGCGTGCGCGGGAATCCCTTTTTGTGGAAATAAATCTCAAACCCATGATTGAATGAAATCCCTTTCACAGGCTCTGGCCGCCGTCGCAACCCTCTCGCTGTTTGCCTCCTCAAGAACAATTGCGCTGCCCGCAGCCGAGGCGGAGGCGGGGCGCGCCCTTGCAAAACAATATGCCGACGCGATCGTGAGCGTCGAGCTTGTGGCAACGATCCGGATATCGGCGGGCGATCGCCAGGCGCCCCCACGAGAAGTGCGATTGGAGCCGAACGGAACAGTGATTTCGCCGACGGGCCTCACGGTGACTTCCCTGACCGAAATCGATCCCCGCGGCGCGGCCGAAGCCGCCGTGCGCAACATAAATATGCGGGGAGGCCAGCGGATACAGATTGCCGACTCCGAGTACAAGGACGTGAAGATCCGGCTGGCAGACGGCACGGAGATTCCAGCGGCGGTCGTGCTCAAAGACGCCGATCTCGATCTGGCTTTCATCGCGCCCACTCCAGGGGACGCAACGGAGCCGAAGCGCGCGTTCACCTATGTGAATCTGGACAATCCCGCGGAAGCTATCGTTCTCGGCGACTATTTTATCATTTCACGCGCTGACAAAGCCCTCCAGCGGGTTCCCGAAGTGCACGAGGCGACGCTTGACGGAATCGTGGAAAAGCCCCGCCCATTATTCATTCCTTCAGGGTCTTCGATCGGCTGTCCGATGTTGAGTCCCGACGGGCGCGTGCTCGGGCTTTGCGTTTCGCGAATCTTGGATGGGCATCCGGTTCTCGCCAATGGCCGCCCGGCCTCGATTATCCTTCCCGCCGCCGATGTCGCGGATGAGGCCCATCAGGCCGCGACGGCCAAGCCAATCGAAAGCCCGAACCCTACCGATGCTTCCAATGCCGTCCCGGCCGCGCCCCAGAAACCTGAAGACAAAGGGGATGCGCAGTAGGGAATCGTCGCCGGCTCAGCGGGGCTCACCGGCATTCGTCGGAATCGGTTGCCTCGCGGCAGCGATCCTGGCGCTTTTTGCCCTGCTGTGCTTCGACGCCGCCCGGGACAAATCGCCGGTTTTCGACGAGCCCGGATTTATGCTGGCCGGATATTCCTACCTCGCCCGGGATTGTCCCGAGGTTCCGACCGACAACCTGAGGCTTGCCGAGATGTGGATCGGACTGCCGCTCTTGGCATTCAAGCCCCAAATTCCCGAGGCTTTGCGCAACGAGAAGACGCTGGTGACCGACCAGGGCCCCTCCGAACTCGGCCCTCTGTTTCTTTTCGATCCGGCGAATAGGACGGAGGCGATGCTTCTCGCGAGCCGGATGGCGGTCGCCGCTTCGGCCATCGCGCTGGGGTGGATACTATTTGCCGTGTCGCGCCGGCTGCACGGGCCCAACGCCGGAATCCTGACGCTCGCGCTGTACTGCCTAAATCCAGTCGTCATATCGAATAGCGCCCTGGCGACGACCGATATCGCGACGACGCTGCTCTTCACGGTCTGCGCAGCCGCCTACTGGCGACTGCTCCACCGCCCGTCGATCGCATGGGCGGCAGGATTCGGAATCAGTTTCGGGGCTCTGCTTGCGACCAAGTTCAGCGGCCTGCTCTTTCCGGGGATCGCGGCCGTCCTCATCGCGGTTCGATGCGCCGCGGGCCCCCGTCCCGTGCGAATCTGGCGCCTGGTTCTTTGCCATGCCGCGGCTGCGGCCGTCGCGTACTGCGTCATATGGATTGTCTACGGACTGCACTACTCACACGGGGCGCCTTTGGATCCATCGGTTTGGGCACAGCCGACCTCCGGGCTATCCGCTAAAATGATCGATCTTTGCCGGCGCGGGCACCTGCTCCCGGAGGCCTACCTGTACGATGCCCATTCCTTCCTTTGGAAGCTGCGGCGGCTGTATTTCCTAATGGGGCGGTATTCGATCGACGGATTTTGGAGTTTTTTCCCCGCGGTATTTTTCTTCAAATCGCCGCCGGCGCTGCTGCTGGCACTCTGCATTGCCCTGGCCGCGATCGTGCTGGGGCTGCGGCGGAACGCGGCGGCCAGCCGCATCGATCTTTACGGGATGGCGCCGTACCTCGCCACCGGAGCCGTATACGGGGCGGTTGCGGTCGAAAGCCGATTCAACCTCGGCATCCGCCACATCCTGCCCGTCTATCCCATGCTTTTCATCGCCGCGGGCGCCGCCGTCCGCTTTCCGTTCCGCCGTCAGTGGCTCGCGGCGGCCATCGGAACCCTCTTATTGGCCGGGTCTGCGGTGGAAGTCCTGATCGCCCGGCCAAACTATCTCGCCTACGTCAATGAATTCGGAGGCGGATCGAAGAACGGATGGCGCCTGTTTGTGGACAGCTCGTACGATTGGGGGCAGGATCTGCCCGCTGTGAAGCGCTGGATCGATGCGCGGGCGGAGCGTTCGGGCGGCGACAGGCCGGTCTATTTCTCGTATTTCGGCAATGATTTTATCGATCACTACGGAATCCAGGCGGTGCTGCTGCCCCAGGACTATGAGCGGCGAAAGTCGATCCCGGAGGTTCTCAAACCGGGCACGTACATCATCTGCGCAACGATGCTCCAGGGAATTGGCGCGAACCCGATCCGTGGACCGTGGCTGACCAAGTACGAGGAGGGCTACCAGGCGATCGGGCGTGAGCTGCCTTCAATCCAAAAGGGCACGGATTTTTGGAATCAGGCATTCCATATTTATGATTACCTGCGTTTCTCCCGCCTATGCGCATATCTGCGGAGGCGCGAACCCGACTCGTGGATCGCTCCGAACGTCCTCGTCTACGAGCTCGATCAGAAGAGCCTGAGCGAGGCCCTTGATGGGCCGCCGCAAGAAATGGTCGATCCGGCATCGATTCCGGGTGTCGTGCCCCAGTGAGCCGGAGCTCGGCGTGTTAAAGAAGCACCTCAGGCCTACAGTATTGAATTTCGAATTCAATACTGTAGGCCTGAGGTGTTTCTTGACCCGACCCGGAGCTTGCATCCAGGCCGGGCGCGACCAGGATCCGGCGGCAAGACCGTTTTCCCCGTTCCGCCCCCGACCATGAAGACGCCCCGCTTCTGCCTGCCTCTCGCCCTCGCCGCCGCGCTCGCATGCTCCGCTCAGGAGATTCCGGCACCACCAGCCGCTCCCGCGGCGCCGGCCGTCGTCCCGCGCCCGCCGGGCGGCCGGGGCAACCGTCCCCGTCCGCCGGCTGGGGCGGACGACTACGCCCTCGGCTCCGACTCCCAGGTGCATCCCGGCGTGCCCCAGGGCACTTGGGAGAAATACCGCTGGGATCAGAGCAGGATTTTCCCGCATACGGTGCGGGAGATCTGGATCTACGTCCCCGCCCAATATGATCCGAAGGTCCCTGCCTGCTTGATGGTGATCCAGGATGGCCCGCGCCAGTACGCCATGCGCGAGCGGACCGAGGAAGGCCAGCGGGCTCGCCGGACGCTGGAATATGCGGCGCCGAACGTCCTGGATAACTTGATCGACCGCAAGCAGCTGCCGGTGATCATCACCGTTTTCATCAATCCCGGCAGCACCGTAATCGACGCCAACGGGAAGCCCGATTTCAGCAACCGCAGTGTGGAATACGACTCGGTCAGCGACGACTACTCCCAGTTCCTGGCTAAGGAGATCCTGCCGCCGGTGGAGCAGAAGTACAACATCCGCAAGGATGCGGCCGGCCGCGCGATCGGCGGCATCAGCTCAGGGGCCATTTGCGCGTTTACAGTCGCCTGGAATCACCCCGACTGGTTCAGCAAGGTCATCAGCGACGTGGGCAGTTTCACCGACATCCGGGGCGGCTACGTCTATCCGCAGCTCATTCGGGACGCGGCCCACAAGCCGCTGCGCATTCACCTTCAGGATGGCACCAATGACAACCGCAACCCCGAGAACCCCCATCGCGACTGGTTTCTCCAGAACCGGCTCATGGCTGAGGCGCTTGGGGAAAAGGGCTACGATTTTCAATACGTCCTCGGCCACGGCATCCACAGCAGCAAATACGGAGCGTCCATCTTTCCCGAGACCCTGCGCTGGATCTGGCGGGACGAGATCCCCGCCTCCAAATGATGCCTCCCGGCATACCCTGGCCCTCGGCTTCTTGACTCGCGGGTTTCGGGCGCTAGCCCTTGGGGACCCATCGGCGCGTGTCCATTCCCGGTACAAATTTAAGCAGGGCAATGCGGGACTCATTTAGGGAGCTTTTGTCCCCGTTTGAGCGCCGATCGCCGATTTTCATCGGGCTGCTCTGCCTCGGTGCTGCGATCCCGGCGTTCTTCGCTTTTTATACCCACCTGGCATGGGAGGATTTCCTGATCACCTACCGTTTCAGTGAGAACCTGGCCCACGGCCACGGCTTTGTCTACAACCCAGGCGAGCGGGTATACGGTTTTACTTCGCCGCTGAACGCGCTTTTGCCGGCCCTTTTTGCGGTAATCTTCGCCGCAAAAGACTTCGTGCTTCCTCTGTGGCTTTTTCGCGCCGTGTCGCTCGCCGGCCTGATTTTTGCCTGGATCTCGATTGTCAGCGTATTTGCGCGCGGCGCGGAGGCATCGCGGATTAGAACTTTGATCGGGTTTCTTTTCCCGGTCATCGCCGCGCTGGAGATAAAATCGACGGCATTTGCAATGAGCGGGCAGGAGGCCGGGCTGGTGCTCGGCTTTCTGGCTCCCGCATTCGCGATTGCGATCTTGGGCTGGGGGACCCATCGAATCCTCGGCGGTGTCCTTTGGGCCGGGCTATTTTACAGCAGGCCGGACGCATTCGTCTACATAGGGGCAATCGCCCTGGCGGCGGTGGTCTTCGAATCGGGTCCGCGCAAGCCGCTCCTCGTGGCACTCGCGCAATCGGCCCTAATTTGCGTCCTGCTTTACCTGCCCTGGGTCGTGTTCACTTGGGTGTACTACGGATCACCGATTCCCCACACCGTGGTCGCCAAGCACAACCTTGTCGATTATGCTCCCGAAGGATACGGGCCAGCCGGTGTGATTGTCGCCTTGTTTCAGTCCGCTCCGTCCGTCATCTGCTGGGCGATCTCCCCGATCTACGACACACTTAAATCGGGGCCCGGATCCTGGCCGTCGTGGCTCCACGATTCGGAGATGTACCTCGAGCTATTCACGATCTTTTATTGGCTCGTGCCGAGCCGGGACCGATTTGGCCGGATGGCTTCGCTCGTGTCGCTTGTGCTGCTCGTGTACCTGACTTATACCGATCTCGCCTCGCAACATTGCCCTTGGTATTTCCCGCCTCTCTCATTCATGAGCCTGGTGACCCTGGCCAGCGCCGCCGCAACGATTGCGGAAAAGTTCTCCGGCGCCGCACTCCGTTACGCGTGCGCCGCAGTGATGGTTTCGGGGCTGCTGTTTTACCTCGGCTATATTTTCTTTTCGTCCCTGGCTCCGATCCGATTCAAGGAAGTGGTTATCGACGGCGGGCAGCGGCGGGAGATCGGGCTTTGGCTCAAAGATCACGTCGGCCCTAAAGAGGTAGTCTACCTAGAGCCGCTGGGCTACATCGGATATTACAGCGGATGCCGGATGGCGGACTGGCCGGGCCTTATATCGCCGGAAGTCGTCAAAATCAGGGATAAGATCGGCCCGACAAAGGCCTACTTCACCTGGAAGGAGGTTGCGGAGGCTCTTAAGCCGGAATGGATCGTGGCCCGGCCAAACGAATCGTGGTTCATGCAGCAAAGCGACTACCTCTCGCACCACTACGAGCTGGTAATGGCTTTCGATTCCCGGAAGGCCGTCGACGATCTCGGCCTAAAAGGGCAAGCGCCGGGGATGCATCTGGCGTACTCGGAATTGATTTTCGGCATTTACCACCGTACCGATTGATGGCGATCGATCAACAGCCTGCTATGACAGGGAAGGCCCCGAGCGAGGCGGAGCTCGCCGAACCCGGAGTGCCCGCTAAGCCGGGCCAGGCGGGATCCCAGCCCGTCCTGGCCCCCGGATGCGGACACGAAGCAGGCTCGCAACGCCTCTTTCGGGGCCTTCCCTGTCAAAACGTGCCAGTACTTTTGTTCCTCGTGCTTCTTGCAGCACCTGCGGTGAGGGGCGCCGAAGGCGTTTTCAATGTCCTCGACTACGGCGCGCACCGCGACGGTTCCGCTTCTTCCACCGATGCGATCCGATCGGCAATCCAGGCCGCGAAGTCTGCCGGAGGGGGCACAGTCGTAATTCCCGCGGGCAGCTACACGTGCGGCCCGATCGAACTCGCAAGCAACCTGATCCTGCGCCTCGACGCCGGAGCCGTGCTTCGCTTTCCCGCAACCCGGTTGCCCTATGCGTGGGGACGCGTCCAGGGAATCGAGTGCCTGGCGCCCGTTCCCCTAATCGGGGGAACCGACCTCGAGAATGTGACGATCACCGGACGCGGCCTGATCACCACGAACAATGCGGACTGGACGCAACTGATAGGCGGACCGCAGCCCAAGACTGCTACCGGTACGGGCTCCGCGTTCGGTCCAGCCTGGAACCAGCTTCTCACGCTGCTCCAGCAGAAAACGCCCCAGCCCGAGAGCGAATATTTGAAAGCGGCGCCTTTGCTTCGGCCCTCGTTCATTCGATTTCGGCAGTGCAAGAACGTTCTGATCGAGGGCATCCGAATGGTGGGATCGCCGTTTTGGTCGGTCCATTTGCTCTATTCGGAAAATGTGATCGTCCGCGGAGTCTCGTTGGAGACCTTCCCCGGAGCGTTTACCGGCGGCATCTACATCGATTCAAGCCGCGACGTGCGCGTTTCCGACTGCTACCTGGACAACGGGGATGACGCCATCACGCTCAAAGCGGGCAAGGACGCCGACGGCCTGCGGGTCAATCGGCCCACCGAAAACGTCTCGATCACAAACTGCATCATCCACCGGGGCTCCGGCGGAATTGTCATCGGAAGCGAGACTTCCGGAGGAATCCGCAATGTGGTCGTGAGCGGCATCGTCTGCCAGGGCACACAGGCGGGCATCAACATCAAGAGCGAGCGAGGGCGGGGCGGGGTAGTGGAGAACATCCGGATCGAAAACATGGTGCTCGAAGACGTCGGCCGGGCCATCAGTGTCGCTCAGTTTTATACGATGCAGGGGGAGACTCCGCCTCCGCAAGAGCCGGTGTCCGTGCGCACGCCCGTATTTCGGAATATTTCAATTAGCCATCTGACGATCGTGGGGGCACGGGGCAGCTTCGATTACGGATGGAATCCGGTCAGCATCAGCGGCAACAAGCCGGGCACGCCGCTGACGATATCGATCGCGGGCCTGCCGGAGATGCCGATCGAGGGCCTACGGCTCAGCGACATCGTCGCATCGGGCGTGGGCGGATTGAGAGCGAGCGATACGATCGGTTTGGAGCTGCGCGACGTTCGGGTCGATTCCACCCGCGGGCCGGCATTTTTGATCCGGGATTCGAAGGGATTGCGTCTGGACCAAGTGTGGGCTCACGGTGCCGCCGCCGGGATTCCTATGCTCAGGTTGGATCGCTGCCCCGGCACAGCGATCGAGGGCCTGGCGCCCTCGGGACCGGGCGGCGAATTCATTTCGGTCGCGCCGGGCGAAAAAGGGCGGCTCCGGCTTGGGCCGGGACAAATCCCGGTTCGCGAAGAAGCGACCGACTTTTGGGCTGAACCCTGAGATCGGTCCCAAATTTCAGGCGAAACGCTGGCGCGTTGTGCCTCCCGCCTCAAGCGAAACGCTGGCGCGTTCCGCTACGAGGCATCCCTTCGGGACGGCGCTTCGCACCGCCATCTCCGCGCTTCGCGCTTCGTCCGCTACGTAGCGGAAGCCGCCAGGCTTTCGCAAGATGTGAATAGATCAGTTGCCAGCCGGACCTATTGCGGTTGCGGCGCAGCTCCCTGGTGGATTATGGGCTGTCCTTCCGCGACTGTGATATCGAGGCCGGAGGTGTTTAGTTCCGGCGCGTACTGAATGACCAGTCCGCGCTCGGCCGTCACCTTGCAGTTCTCGAATGTGACGTCCTTGACCGGCTTGTCCTTGAAACCCTGGATCGTGCCCGCCGACCGTGCCGTGCCGCTAACGTTGATGAGCCGCACCCGGGTGAGGGTAGTCAGCACCTTGGCCGGCGGAGGCATCGGCCCCACCATTCTCCACGAAAGTTCGATATCGATCGCCCTGCCCACGTTCTGGAGCTGGAGATCGCGAAATACGATGTCATCGATCTCGCCGCCTCGGCTGGGCTGCGACTTTATCCGCGCGACCGTGTCGGAACCGATGAACTTGCAGCGCTGAACGAGCACGTGGCGGATCGACCCGCTGACCTCAGAACCCATCGCGACCCCGGAGCCCGAGCCAAATGTGCAGTCGCTGATCGTCACATTATCCGTGGGCCGGTTCACCCTCAGCCCGTCCTCGTCCTTGCCCGCCTTGATCGAGATGTCGTCATCGGTGCACATGATGTTGCAGCCGGTGACGCGCACGTTCTGAGAGGAACATATGTCCATGCCGTCGGAGCTCGGGATATACGAATCCACGCTGACGGTGAGGTCTTCGGCGATAACGTTCTTGCAGTAGAGGAAGACAAATCCCCACTTGGCCTGGTTCTTCAGGTGCAGCCCGTAAACGCGGATATTCGAGCAATTTTGGAAGACCACGGAGCGAGGCGGAGAAAGCCGGCCCCCGAAGCCTCCAGGAACTAGAATTCCAGCCGCATTGATCGGGGGAAGATGGGCCGGGTCGGGTGCAAAGTTGAGGGTATCAACGGTGGGCAACGGCGAAGGATAGACATCTTCCACCTTTGGCAGCGGCCCGGGCGGCGCGGCGGAAGGGGGCGGTCCGCGCCTCGCTCCAGGTGCTCCAGGGCCTGCGCCGGGCCCTCGGCCGCGCGCGCCCCGTCCCCGCGGGCCCTGTCCTCGAGGACCTTGTCCGGGAAACTCAAGGCCGGATCCGTCGATAGTTCCTTCGCCGCTCACGGAGATATCGTTCACTCCGATAAAATTCAGAAAGCCCGATGTCCAATAGCGCTCGACACCCTCCCAGTTGGTATACACGGGCGGGAAGTCTGCCATATCATGAGTGCTCTTGAGCACCGCGTCCTCCCGCACCTCCAGGCTTACCCCGGGCTTGAAGAACAGAGCGCCGCTCAGAAACACCCCCCTTGAAACGACGATCACGCCTCCGCCAGCCGCGGAACAGGCGTCGATAGTGCCTTGGATCGCCTTGGTGTTGACGGTGGTGCCGTCGCCGACGGCGCCATGGTCCGTGATCAGGAATTCCGTCGGGAGGTCGGCGCTTGCAAAGGCGGCGGTTGGGAGAGCCGCGAGTAGGAGAATTGCGGCGAAGGGTAGAATTGGGTATGACGTGCGCATTGAGAAAGAGCCGCCGTTATCGAACGATTCGGGCCATTCGGCGATCCTTTTTAATGACACGAAAAAATGAATTTAGGCATTTGCCCGGTGTCCATGATCTTGTACGTTTATAGGCCATGAACCCGAAATTTGAAGGCTACGCCAATCCAGGAGCGCTCGTCGATGCCGACTGGCTGCAGAAACACCTCAAGGATCCAAAGATTCGAATCGTTGAAAGCAACGAGGATGTCCTTCTGTACGACACAGGGCACATTCCCGGCGCCGTGCACATCGACTGGCGCGGGGATCTCCAGGACAACACCGTGCGCGATTACGTCTCACCCCAGCAGTTTGCCGAGATATGCAGCAGGAACGGGATCTCGCCCAAGACGACCGTGGTTTTCTACGGCGACAAGTCGAACTGGTGGGCCTGCTACGCGCTGTGGGCCTTCCGGCTTTTCGGCCACAAGAAAGTGAAGATCCTCGACGGCGGGCGCGACAAGTGGAAGGCCGATGGGCGCCCGATGGACCGCGAGAAGCCCAGCTACGCCAGCACGACCTACCCGGTCCCGCCGAAGCGCCAAGACAGGAAAATCCGGGCGTTCTTTCAGGATGCCCTCGCATTTTCCAAAGCCAAAAAGCCGCTCATCGACGTGCGCTCGCCCAAGGAATACACGGGCGAACTTACGCATATGCCCGAGTACCCGCAGGAAGGCGTTTTGCGCGGAGGTCACGTCCCGGGAGCGCGAAGCGTTCCTTGGAAAACCGCGGCCAACGATGACAGCACATTCAAGACGGCCGAAGAACTGAAGAAGATCTACACGGAAAACCTTCAGCTGAATCCCGAGGGCGACACGATTGTTTACTGCCGGATCGGCGAGCGCTCGAGCCACACCTGGTTCGTCCTCACGTACCTCCTTGGCTATAAGAAGGTCCGCAACTATGACGGCTCCTGGACAGAGTGGGGCAATCGCGTGCAGGCCCCCGTGGCCAAAGGGGAACAGCCAGGCTAATGGCGCAATACCCCCCGAATCTCGAAGAGATTGTCGAATTCTTCGACAATCTCTCAGAGGACGAAAAGCGAGAGAACCTGATTGCCTACGCGGACGCAGCGCCGAGCTGCGCGCCTAAGCCCGGGGAAACGTTCGACCTCGAGGACGTGAGGAAGGACGCGGAGTGCACGGACACCGTGGGGGTGTTTCTCCGCGTGGATCCGGCGACCCGTGCGGCTCGATTCCGGATCAATCTCGGTCCCCATGTCCAGACGCTGACGAAGGCGATGACGGCGATCCTCTGCAAAGGCCTCACGGGCGCGACTCCCGAGGACGTGCTTGAGGTTCCGCAGGATTTCGTTCCGAGGATCGTCGGCGGCCAGCTCATCCGCGTTCGCAGCCAGACCGTTTACTACATACTGACCCGGATGAAGGGCATCTGCAAAGTATGGTCTCAGCGGCAGCGGGCGGCAGCCGCGCAGGGGCCGTCATCCGCCTGATTCAAGGAATGGCGCTAATTTACGTGTAGCAGCGGAAGCCGCCAGTGTTGTAGCGGAGGCCGCCAGGCTTTCGCCACGTAGCGGAACGCGCTAGCGTTGTAGCGGAAGCCGCCAGGCTTTCGCAGATCAGCGAAACGCTGGCGCGTTCCGCTACCTCAATTTCAGCGACGATTGGTCCGATTATTTTAGCTCCATTCCCTGATTGAAGCACCAGTGCCACGGTTCCCAGATTATCCCGAAACGATTATTTCGCGGATAAGAGAGGGAAAATCCAAAGCGCTGTGCATTCGCCGACAGCCATTTGAACTGGTCGGTGACCTCGAATTGCTCCGTGAGATCCTCGCAACCAG
>Ga0182024_10002355_pt1 | contig 47128 bp, 54 predicted proteins | sample P32metaG_FD_120480 | JGI IMG/M metagenome (GOLD analysis project Ga0182024, IMG submission 120480) | Permafrost microbial communities from Stordalen Mire, Sweden - P3-2 metaG (Illumina Assembly) | ecosystem: Environmental > Terrestrial > Soil > Wetlands > Permafrost | place: Sweden: Stordalen... | reverse complement strand
GTGCCGATGCCGAAGGCCTGGATGGCGACGAAATCCCATTTCTGCGAGGCCATATTGTCGATCGCCGAGCGCTGCTTGACGGCGTCGAGCTGGCCGTCGAACCAGGTGACTTCGACGTTGAACAGCGAGCCCCAATATTCGGCCGCCTGTTTGCCTTGCGCGCACCAGGTCGCCTGCAGCCCGGCGTTCGAGAAAGCCGCCTTCAACGGCCTTGTCGCCTTGCCGGCCTCCTTGGCCATCGCGGCGCCGATCAGCGGATTGAACCCGAACCCGCCGAACAAGGCGGCGGCGCCCGCGCCGGTCGCGGCGGCTCGAATCAGATTGCGTCGGCTCTGCGATTCCAGATTTGAAATATCCGTCACATTTTCCTCCCGGTATCCTGGCGTTTCTCGCCACAGTTAAGTCTGACAATCCAAGGATGACACGGAAGTCGATGGGACTTCAAGCAAAGTTAGGACGCGCCGACATCGCTGTCGCCGTTGCGGCATCCTTTATCGCAAGTGAGACGAGCGATTGCGCCGCCGCCAACGCGAAGCGTCCAAATCAAACGCTACTTCGGCGCCTGGGCATTTGCGGCGATCGGCTCGAACTCGATCGCGGGCGCGCCCCAGACCACCCTTTGCGGGCCGAAGCGCACGTCGAGCCGGTCCGAGGCGAGCGGACGGTCGGCGAGGATTCGATAGCGGCAAATCACCGTTCCCTCTGCCCCAGGCGGGACGTTCCATTCGCGCGCCGCGCGCGAGGAAGGTTTCAGGCGAATGCGTTGTCCTGTTTTCACGATCGCCTCCATGAAGGAGAGCACGCCCACGCCCCGATCGAACAGGATCGGAAGGGGCATCGCATCGCGTCATGATAATGTTGCAATGCAAAATTGCAAGCGAATATAAGGCCGAGCCTCAGCCATGAATGGCGTCAAGCTCCGGCAAAAGCACGACGCTTTCCTGCTCGTTGGGATCGGTTCGCGAAATCAGCGCGACGCAAGGCTCGCTCTGACTCGTATTATAGGGCAGGTGCGGAACGTCGGCCGGGATATACAGGTAGTCGCCAGCGCGAGTGAAAAGATGATGCTCGAGCCGTTCGCCAAAATACATCGCGGCTTCCCCGCTCAACACGTAAAGCGCCGTCTCGTGCGCCTCGTGCTTGTGCGCCTTGGCGCGCCCGCCCGGAGGGATGGTGATCATCTGGAGATGAATGGCTTTGGCGCCGACCGTCTCGGCCGAAATCCCCGGCGCATAGGACAGGCCCTGCTTGCCGATGAAGGGAGCGCCGGCGCGCACGACGTTACAAGTTGCCGGCGGATCAAGGGTTGCGCTGTTCTGCGGCATGGTCATTCTCCATGGGATAAGCCGTCGCGACGATTGTAGCGTCCGTCGTTGAAATTTCGAGACCTCAAAAAGTCGAGGCCTCAAAAAAGGAGGAGCGCATGAAATTCAGGGCGGTTCGCATCGACAAGACCGACAAGGGCCAGGAGGCGCGGCTCGTCGAGCTGAGCGACGACGAATTGATGGAAGGCGATGTGACGATCCGCGTCACCCATTCGACGGTCAATTACAAGGACGGCCTGGTTCTGTCGCGCAAATCGGCGATCGTCAGCCGCTTTCCGATGATCGCCGGCATTGATCTGGCCGGCATCGTCGAATCTTCGAGCCATCCCGATTTTCGCGCCGGCGAGGAAGTGATCGTCAATGGCTATGGCCTCAGCCAGACGCATTTTGGCGGCTATGCGCAAAAGGCGCGCGTGAAGGGCGAATGGCTGGTCAAACTTCCCGCCGGCCTCACCCGCGCGCAAGCGATGGCGATCGGCACGGCCGGCTATACCGCGATGCTATGCGTGCTGGCGCTGGAGCGCCAGGGCATGGCGCCGGGGCAGGGGCCGGCCATCGTGACGGGCGCGGCGGGCGGCGTCGGCTCCGTCGCGGTGTCGCTGCTCGCTTCGGCCGGCTGGAAGGTAATCGCCTCGACCGGCCGTCCCGATGAGGCGGGATATCTGCATGAACTGGGCGCCGCCGAAATCATCGACCGCGCCGAGCTTGCGGCGCCGGGGCGCCCGCTCGGCAAGGAGCGTTGGGCGGCGGGCGTCGACAGCGTGGGTTCGCTCACGCTCGCCAATGTGCTGGCCCAGACAAGCTATGGCGGCGCGATCGCCGCGTGCGGCCTTGCCGGCGGCATGGGTCTGCCCGGCACGGTGATGCCGTTCATCCTGCGCGGCGTACAATTGCTCGGCGTCGACAGCGTCAATTGCCCGATGGCGCGGCGCGTCGAGGCTTGGGGGCGGCTGGCGAGGGACCTCGATCGGCAGAAACTGATGGAAATGACGCAGACCATTCCGCTTGAGGGAGTGTTCGAGGCGGGCGCCCGAATTCTCGAGGGCAAAGTGCGCGGGCGCATCGTCGTCGAAATCGAGTGAAACGAAAGATCAATTCAAACGAAGGATAGTTGGGCGATCGGATGACCCGAACGTGAATTGCCTGCCTCGAACGGCTAGGCCAGAGTGAACCGGTATGACCGACATATCCTTTCCAGCCGCCGCGGCCGCAGGGCTGATTTCGTTTCTGAGCCCCTGCGTATTGCCCCTGGCGCCGCCCTATCTTTGCTATCTGGCGGGGACTTCGCTGGAACAATTGGTCGAGGAGGGCGAAGCGCAGGCGCGCCGCGACACGATTGTCGTCGCCGTGCTGTTCGTGCTGGGCTTTTCGACCGTCTTCGTCGCGCTGGGGGCGACGGCCTCGGTGTTCGGCGCGCTGATCCGGCAATGGAGCCATTTCCTGTCGATCGCGGCCGGAATCGGCATCATTCTGATGGGGCTGCATTTCCTCGGCGCCCTGCGCATCGGCGCGATGTTTCGCGAAAAAAGGCTGGAGATCGCCAGGCCGCCGGGCCTGTGGAGCGCCTATCTGATGGGCCTGGCCTTCGCCTTCGGCTGGACGCCCTGCATCGGGCCGATCCTGGCGACCATTCTGGCGGTAGCCGGCTCGCAGGACACCGCGGCGCGCGGCGCCGCGCTGCTGGGCGCCTATTCGCTGGGCCTTGGCGCGCCCTTCGTGCTCGCCGCCTTTGCGATGGGGCCGTTCCTGGCCGCGGCGCGGCGGTTTCGCAGCCAGTTCGGGCGCCTCGAAAAAGTGGTCGGCGGCCTGCTCGTGCTGACCGGCATAGCTTTCCTGAGCGGCGGGCTCCAGGCCGCCTCGGGCTGGCTCATCAACGCCTTTCCGGCGCTGGGGCAGCTTGGCTGAAACCCGCGCCGCTCCCTTAGGAATCGCGAGGGCGCCGGATTGCGATTCTCCTGGGGGTCATGCATGCTTGGTTGTCAGGCAATTCACGACGCCAAGGGGGGTCTATAATGACGTATCGCAAGCATATTCTGTTGCTCGCCGCCGGCCTGCTGATCGCCCAGTCGGGCTATGCCTTGGCCGCCGGCGCGATCGCGGTTGACGATCAGCCGGGATCGAAGCCCAGCGACGCCGGTTATGGCATCGGCTTTGGCGATTCCAAGGAGAGCGCGCAGACCGCCGCCTTGGCCAAATGCAACACCGCCGGCAACACGTCCTGCAAGGTCGTCGTATGGTTCGACAAATGCGGCGCCTATGCCAGTTCCAACGAGAAATACGGCATTGGCTGGGGCGATTCGGAGGACGACGCCAAGACCAAGGCCCTGGCGCAATGCGGCAATGGCCTCTGCCGCGTCGTTGCCTCCGATTGCGGCGATTGAGATCGGCGCCACCGCCGTGCCGGGATTGCTCCAACAAAAAAGCCCGCCGTCTCCGGCGGGCTTCCTTGTTTTTTTGGGCTTTAAGCGGCGCTTACGAGCGCTGCTTGTAGGTGATCTTGCCGTCGTCGCCTTTCTTCCAGACATACCAGACATAGTCGACGCTCGTGCGGTCGCCCTTCTTGTCCAAGGCGATGTCGCCAAGGACGGTCTTGAACGTCATGCCGGAATGCATCACTTCGGCGATCTTCTTCGTATCGAGCGAGTTGGCCTTTTCGGCCGCCTGCTTGATGATCTGCACGGCCGCGTAGGAATACAGCGTGTAGGCTTCGGGCTCGAAGCCCTTGGCGCGGAACGCGGCGACAATGTCCTTGGCGCCCGGATTGTTGCGGGGATCGGGACCGAACGACATGAAGGTGCCTTCGACGCCGGGGCCGCCAATCGAGGCGAACTCGTTGTCGGTGATGCCGTCGCCCGAGATCATGATCGTGCTCATGCCCTGGTCGCGCATCTGGCGGATGATGAGGCCGCCTTCGGTATGCAGGCCGCCCCACATCAGATAGTCGGCGCCCGAAGCCTTGATCTTCGAGACGATCGCCGAATAATCCTTTTCGCCGGTGTTCACGCCTTCATACAGCACTTCCTTCTTGCCGCCGGCGTTCATGGCGACCCGGGCGGCGTCGGCAAGGCCTTGGCCGTAAGTGGTCTTGTCATGGACGATGGCGATCTTCTTGTCCTTGAGTTCGCCAAGGGCGAGGTCGGCCCACAGCTTGCCCTGCTGGTCGTCACGGCCGCAGGTGCGGAACACGTCCCACAGGCCGCGCTCGGTGACCTTCGGATTGGTGGCCGAAGGCGTGATCATGAGAATGCCGTTATCCGAATAGACTTCAGAGGCCGGAATCGTGACGCCGGAGTTGAAGTGACCGACCACGAATTTGACGCCGTCGCCGACGAACTTGTTGGCGACCGAAACGCCTTGCTTGGGATCGGAGACGTCGTCGCCCTGTTCGACTTCGATTTTCTGGCCGAGGATGCCGCCCGCCTTGTTGATGTCCTCAGCCGCTTGCGCGACGCCGTTGGTCAGCTGCGCGCCGAACGAAGCGTTCGGGCCGGTGATCGGGCCGGCGACGCCGAGCTTGATCTGGGCGCTCGCGGCGCCCGCGAAAGTCAGGCCCGCGGCAAGCAGCAGACCGGACAACCAATATTTCTTCATACACGTACTCCCTCTGTTTCGGGCAGCCAAAAGAGCGCCCACCGGTAGAAAATTCAATCCCACCTTGGCGCGGGATCAGAGCCTGTTTTTGACCAAGAGTCACCTTAAAACGGCAGGATTTTAGGGATTCCTCTATTGTTTGATGAATGGCCAGATCGATCGCCAGCCCCAAGTTCTACAAGCTCGCCCCGTCTTTGAGAAGACCGCAAATTGTTGATTTTGCTTGAGCTTAGACAAAATCGGCCGCCGGCTCAGTCAAGCGCGGCCGCTAGCGGTTTTTCCAATTCATGCCGACCTTTTCGTAAGCCCACGAATATTGCGTCGCCATCTGGCCGGCCCGCATCGACTTATAGCTGAACCATGCGACCGCCAGCAGGATGACCAGCGTGACGAGGTAATAATGGATCGACAAAAGCTCTTCCTGGAACAGCGAGAAGTGGAGGAAGCGAACGGCCGCCGAAAGCACCGCCATATAGGGCAGGATGAGCCAGACCGGGCTCCATGTCTTGGCGAGCGCGCGTCCGCTCGATGCGGCGGCCGCGCCGCCCAGCACCGTCAGCAACACGAAGACGAACAAGCCGTTGTCGGCATCGGTCCAGATAATGCCCGACATCAATGCCCCCCTTCGAGATAGGCGGCGCGCACTTCAGGCCGCGCCAGCAGTTCGGCCCCCGATCCCTGCATCGTGATCTTGCCGTTGACCATCACATAGCCGCGATGGGCGAGCTTCAACGCATGAAAGGCGTTCTGCTCGACGAGGAAGACGGTAAGGCCCTGCGTCTTGTTGAGATCGGAAATCACGTTGAAAATCTGTTTGACGATCAACGGCGCGAGGCCCAGCGACGGCTCGTCCAGCAGCAGCAATCGCGGCCGGCTCATCAGCGCGCGCGCGATCGCCAGCATCTGCTGCTCGCCGCCCGACAAAGTGCCGCCGCGCTGCGGCGCCCGCTCTTTCAGGCGCGGGAACATCACGAACATCCGCTCGAGATCCTCGTTGAAATGGGCGAAACCGTCGATGGACGCGCCCATCTGCAAATTCTCGAACACCGTCATGCGCGGAAATATGCGCCGGCCCTCGGGCGATTGGGCGATCGAGAGGCGCGCGATCTCATGCGTCGAAAGCCGCGTTATCTCGCGCCCGTCAAACACGATCGAGCCGCGCCGCGCGCGCGGGCTGCCGCAGATGGTCATCATCATCGTCGACTTGCCTGCGCCATTGGCGCCGATCAGCGTGACGATTTCACCCTCGTTGACGTCGATGTCGATGCCGCGCAGCGCCTGGATCTTGCCGTAGAAGGTCTCGACGCCGCGCACCGTCAGCAACGCCTTGCCGGCCGGGGCGGGGCTTGCGGCTCTCTGGGTCATGCTCGCGTGGCTCATGATCCGATCTCCGCTTCGGCGATGGCCAGTTCTTCTTCGTCCGCGACACCGAGATAGGCGGCGATCACCTTGGGATCGTTGCGCACGTCGACCGGCGTGCCGTCGGCGATTTTGGTGCCATAGTCGAGCACGACGACATGATCGGAGATCTGCATGACGACCGACATGTCATGTTCGATCAGCAGGATCGACGTTTCATGCTGGTCGCGGATCGCGTTCAGCAAAGCGTTGAGGTCGGCCGATTCGCGCGGATTGAGGCCGGCGGCCGGCTCGTCGAGGCAAAGCAGGATCGGATCGGTGCACATCGCGCGGGCGATTTCGAGCCGCCGTTGCGCGCCATAAGGCAATTCGCCGGCCGGATCGTCGGCGCGATCGAGCAGGCCGATCTTTTCGAGCCAGTATGTGGCCCGCTCGATCGCTTTGGCTTCGCTCGCCCGGTAGCTCGGGACGCCGAACATGCCGAGCACGGTAAAGCCGCTCGCCTGCATCAGCATGTTGTGATGGGCGACCATCAGGTTTTCCAGCACCGTCATGCCCTGGAACAGGCGGATGTTCTGGAACGTTCGGGCGACCCGCGCCCTGAGCGCGATCTCGTTGCCCGCCATGCGCTCGAGCAGATAAAGTTCGCCCGCCTCCGATTTCGAATGGCGGGCGGGCGAACGGGTCAGCACCTCCACATCGGCCGCCGCGGCGACGCCCTGGCGGGCGAGGGCGAGGCGTCCCTCGGTCGGTTTGTAGAAGCCGGTCACGCAGTTGAAGACGGTGGTCTTGCCGGCGCCGTTCGGCCCGATCAGCGCGGTAATGTCGCCGCGCCCGACCTGGAAGGAGAGATCGTTGACGGCGACGAGGCCGCCAAAGCGCATCGTCAAATGTTCGACGACAAGGAGCGGGTTGGTCATCCAGCGCATCAACCGTGCCCCTCTTTGACAAGCGAGCCTGAAACCGCTTTTTTCTCCCGAAGGAAAATCGACGGCATGCGCGTCGACACGAAGCCGCGCGGCCGCAGCACCATCATGACGACCATGGCCAGGCCGAACAGCAGCCCGCGATATTGCGCGGGATCGAAATCGGGAATGCCGAACACCACCTGCATCAATTGGCGCATCCATTCGAGTTCGCGCAACAGTTCGAAGCCGCCGATCAGGAAAACTGCAGCAAGCGCGACGCCGATCTGCGAGCCCATGCCGCCCAGAACCACGATGGCGAGGATCGTCGCCGATTCGTTGAAGGTGAAGCTCTCCGGGCTGATGAAGCCCTGGCGCACGGCGAAGAACGAACCGGCGAGGCCGCCGAAAAACGCGCCGAGCGCAAAGGCGGTGAGCTTGGTGTTGCGCGTGTTGATGCCGAGCGATCGGCAGGCGATTTCATCCTCGCGCAACGCTTCCCAGGCGCGCCCGATCGGCAGCCGCCGCAGGCGCAAGGTGACGAAATTGGTGATCAGCGCGAGGCACAGAATGACGTAATAGAGGAAGATCTTGCTGTGGAGCGGCGAATAGTCGATGTGAAAGAATTCGGCGTAATTGCCGGGCTGGTCGCGCATCGAGAGGCCGAAAAAACTGATCTTGGGGATCGATGCGATGCCGGCATAGCCGCCCGAAAAGGGAATCCAGTTGATCAGCACCAGACGGATCATTTCGCCGAACGCCAGCGTGACGATCGCCAGATAGTCGCCGCGCAGGCGCAGGACCGGAAAGCCGAGAATAATGCCCCAGAAGGCGGCGAGTATCCCGGCCATCGGCAGGCAGATCCAGAACGACAGGCCGAAGGTGGTCGCCAGCAGCGCATAGGCATAGGCGCCCACGGCATAGAAGGCGACATAGCCGAGATCGAGCAGGCCGGCGAGGCCCACCACAATATTGAGGCCCCAGCCCAGCATCACATAGATGAGGATCTGAATGCCGTAGCTGTCGATCCATTTGAGCGAGGCGCCGGGACCCAGCGCCGCCACCGTCGCGAATGGGAAGACAAACAGCACGACGAGGCCGACGACGCCGATATACCGTCCGATAAACGCGCCGCTCGCCGAGGGCGCGGCGGCCGCCGCGACCGGACGGTCGACGATCGGCCGCGCATAGTAGAGCGACAAGCCGAAGCGGCCGGCAAACGCGATCACGCAAATGATGAAGACGGCCCAGGGCCGCCAGGTGAGGAAAAGATTGCCATCATTGTCCGATTCGGCATGCAGCATGATGATGGGAAAGCAAAGGAAGAACGCCAGCAGCGCGGCCGCGACGGCGTCCTTGACCATGATCCCGACATTGCCGCCCTCGGCGGCGCCTGCGGCGTCGATCTTCTGCACGGTGGCCGTCATCGCTACACCTTCTCGATTTCGGGTCGGCCAAGGATGCCCGACGGCATGAAGATGAGGGTGATGGCAAGGATCGCGAAAGCCGCGACGTCCTTATAATCGGTCGAGAAATAAGAGGACCAGAACACCTCGATGAGGCCGATCAGCAGTCCGCCGAGCACCGCGCCCGGCAGCGAACCGATGCCGCCCAGCACCGCGGCGGTGAAGGCTTTCACGCCGGGCAAAAAGCCGTCGGAAAAGTTCACGACGCCGTAATACATCATGTAAAGGACGCCGGCGACGGCGGCCAGAGCGGCGCCGATCACGAAGGTGATCGAGATCGTGCGGTCGACGTCGATGCCGAGCAGCGAAGCCATCTTGCGATCCTGCTCGCAGGCGCGCTGCGCCCGCCCGAGCGCGGTCTTCTGCACGAGCCACCAGAACGCGAACAGCAGCACGGCGGTGACGAATCCGATCACCAACTGCTTATATTGCAAGGTCACGTCGTAACCGCCGACCGAGAAATGGATGACCTCGTTGAACATCGGCGGCACCGGCTTGTTGCGCGGGCCTTGCACGACTTGCACGAAGTTCGACAGGAAGATCGACATGCCGATCGCCGAGATCAGCGGCGCCAGCCGGAACGAGCCGCGCAAGGGGCGATAGGCGAGGCGCTCGATCGTCCAGTTCCAGACCGAGGTCAGGATCATGCCGGCGACCAGCACGACGACGAAGGCGAGGGCCAAGGAGGTGACCCCGAGAATTTTCGTCAGCACCAGGAAGATCAACAGCGCGATGAAGGCCGATAGCATGAACAAGTCGCCATGCGCGAAATTGACCATGCCGATGATGCCGAACACCATCGTATAGCCGATGGCGATGAGACCATAGATCGAACCGAGCGTGAGCCCGTTGATCAGCTGCTGCAGGAAATTTCCCATGCGCCGCCGCACTCCCCCTTTTGCAACCAAAGGCCGCCGGACCCCTCGCCCCGCCAGTCGGCGCGAAAACCCCGCGATCGCCTTTTCACTCCAAGATCCAAATCTGATTTGGCCCCGGTTTTCAGCTAGCAAGTTCCGGGCCATAACGGCCCGCGCCTAGACAAACAAATTCCCGCAGAAACAAACAAGCTCGCGCGGCGCCGCCGCGCCGCGACCCGTATTTCGCCAACGCGGACAATAGCCAAGCCTCACAGCCCACAGCAATTGCATGTCGTCGCATTTTTGACAATATCGACCTTCCCTGCGGTCCCGCCGCCTTCTTGAGCGAGTTCTTTCCCCGCCCGCAAACGCGTCGCGCCGGCGGTGGGGCTTCTCGCCGACGCCGCGAGGCTTTAGGGTAGCGCGCTCGCGCCAAGGCGCGAATATCAAAATGCCAAGCCGCCATGCCGCTTTGAGATGACGGCCCCAGCGTTCAAGGAGAGGAAGCGCCAATGGCAATGACAATGACGGGCGAAGTGACGCTGCCAGCGGATCGGCCCAAGGTCTGGGCGATGCTCAATGACGCCGCCGTCCTGAAAGCCTGCATTCCGGGCTGCCAGTCGCTGGAGAAGACGAGCGACACGTCCTTTGCCGCCGTCGTGAAGATCAAGATCGGCCCGGTTGGCGCCAGTTTCAAAGGCAAGGTGCAACTCTCCGACATCGATCCGCCCAATGGCTATACGATCAGCGGCGAGGGCGAGGGCGGCATTGCGGGCTTTGCCAATGGGGGCGCCAAGGTGCATCTTGCCGACGCGCCGGAAGGAACGCTGCTTAGATATGACGTCCAGGCCAATGTCGGGGGCAAGATCGCGCAATTGGGCTCGCGTCTGATCGACGGCGTCGCCAAGAAAATGTCGGATCAGTTCTTCGCCAATTTCGCGGCGGCCGTCGCTGGGCAGGGCGCCGCCGCGGGCGCGGCTTGACCTGAGCGGCGCCTTTGGACAATCTGCACGCGTTCCAGTTTAGACGCGTCGAGCGCGATCGATCGTCCTCTTAACAGAAGTCGGCGGTCGAAATTAGCCTGGCGAAATTCCGCGGCGCCCGGTGGGGCGGTCCGGACAAAATAAAATAAGGGAGGCTGATCGATGATCCATGTTTCCATGGTTGTGAACGGCAAAGCGGTTTCGGCCGATGTCGACCCGCGCACGCTGCTGGTGCAATATTTACGAGAAAATCTTCGGCTGACCGGCACGCATGTCGGCTGCGACACGTCGCAATGCGGCGCCTGCGTCGTCCATGTCGACGGGCGCGCCATCAAGTCGTGCACGGCTCTGGCCGCCTCGCTCGAAGGCGCCCATGTGACGACGATCGAGGGCCTCGCGCAGGGCGGCAAGCTGCATCCGATGCAGCAGGCCTTTCAGGACAATCACGGCCTGCAATGCGGCTTCTGCACGCCGGGCATGATCATGTCGTCGATCGACATCGTCAATCGCAAGGGCTCGAATCTCGACGAGCACACGATTCGCGAGGAGCTCGAAGGCAATATCTGCCGCTGCACCGGCTATCACAATATCGTCAAGTCCGTCGCCCAGGGCGCGCGCGAAATGGCGTCCGCCGGCGCGGCCAAGGCAGCCGAATAAATCCAAATCTTCGCTAAGTCCGGCCCGCGCAACGAGGCTGGACGATCCATTTGATCGGCCGATCGACCCGATGGGGCGAGATCGGCGGCACCAGGGAGAGTTTCATGAGCGCGACCGGCATTGGCGCCTCTGTCAAGCGCAAGGAAGATATCCGCTTCATCACCGGCAAGGGCCGCTACACAGACGACATCAACCGCCCCGGCCAGGCTCACGCCTATTTTCTTCGCTCGCCGCACGCCCATGCGACGATCGACAAGATCGACGCTTCCGCCGCGCTGAAATCGCCCGGCGTGCTGGCGGTTCTCACTGGCGCCGACGCTGTGGCCGACAAGATCGGCGCGCATGTTTGCGGTTGGACGATCCATTCCAAGGACGGTTCGCCGATGAAGGCGGGGGCCTATCCGGCGCTCGCGCATGGCAAGGCGCTCTATGTCGGCGATCCCGTCGCCGTCGTTATCGCCGACACCTATTTTCAGGCCAAGGACGCAGCGGAGAAGGTCGTCGTCGCCTATGGCGTCCTGCCCGCCGTCGTCGACACGGCGACCGCCGCCAACGCCGGCCAGCCGCAAGTGCATAGCCTGGCGCCCAACAACACCGTGTACAATTGGCATGTCGGCGACAAGGCGGCGACGGATGCGGCCTTCGCCGCAGCGGCGCATGTCACCAAGTTCGATCTTGTCAACAACCGGCTCATTCCCAATGCGATGGAGCCTCGCGCGGCGCTCGGAGAATATGATTCGGGAACCGACGTCACCACGCTTTATACGACCAGCCAGAATCCGCACGTCGCGCGTCTCGTTCTCTCCGCGTTTCAGGGCATCGCGCCCGAACACAAGCTGCGCGTCATCGCGCCCGACGTCGGCGGCGGCTTCGGCTCGAAAATCTTCATCTACAACGAAGAGACCGTTTGCGCCTGGGCCACGAAAAAAATCGATCGGCCGGTGAAATGGACCGCCGAGCGCACCGAATCCTTCCTGACCGACGCCCATGGCCGAGACCATGTCTCGCACGCCGAACTCGCGCTTGACGCGAACGGCAAGATGACGGGTCTGCGCGTCCATACGATCGCCAATCTTGGCGCCTATCCCTCGACATTCTGGTCCTCGGTGCCGACTTATCTCTACGGAATTCTGTTGTCGGGTCAGTACAACATCCCAGCGATCTACTGCGAGGTCGATGCGGTCTACACCAACACCGTGTCCGTCGACGCCCTTCGGGGCGCGGGACGCCCCGAGGCGACTTTCCTCGTCGAGCGCATCGTCGAGATCGCCGCCCGCGAAACCGGCCGCGACCCAGTGGAATTCCGGCGTGCAAATTTCGTCACTTCGTTCCCGCATCAGACCCCGGTCATCTTGTGTTATGACGTGGGCAATTACGGCGCTGCGCTCGACAAGGCTCTGACCCTTGCCGATTACAAGGGAATTGGCGCGCGCAAAGCGGCTTCCGCCGCCAAGGGCAAGCTGCGCGGCGTCGGTATTTCCGCCTATATCGAGGCCTGCGGCCTTGCGCCTTCGGCGGCGGTCGGCTCGCTCGGCGCCGCCGTCGGGCTTTGGGAATCGGCCGAAGTGCGCGTCAACCCGACCGGATCCGTCGAGGTGCTGACCGGCTCGCACAGCCACGGCCAGGGCCATGAGACGACCTTCGCCCAACTCGTGTCGCAACGCCTCGGCATTCCCTTCGAGAATGTATCGATCGTGCATGGCGATACCGACAAGGTGCAGTTCGGCATGGGCACTTACGGCTCGCGTTCGGGCGCCGTCGGCATGGCGGCGATCTCCAAGGCGCTCGATAAGATCGAGGCCAAGGCCAAGAAAGTCGCCGGCCATGTGCTGGAGGCCGCCGAACAGGACATCGAGTTCAAAGACGGCAAGTTCACCGTCAAGGGCACGGATAAGGCGATCGATTTCGGCTCGGTCGCGCTGCAAGCCTATGTCGCGCACAAGTTCAACGGGCAGGAGCTCGAACCCGGCCTGAAGGAGACGGCGTTCTGGGACCCGACCAATTTCACCTTCCCCGCCGGCGTGCATATTTGCGAGGTCGAGATCGATCCGGAAACCGGCGTCACGACGATCGAACGCTGGACGGCGGTCGATGATTTCGGCGCGCTCATCAATCCGATGATCGTCGAAGGCCAGGTGCATGGCGGCGTCGCGCATGGGATCGGGCAAGCGATGATGGAAGGCGCGGTCTATAATAGCGAGGGACAACTTCTGACCGCGAGCTATATGGATTATTGCATGCCGCGCGCCGACGATCTTCCCTCGTTCAAGGTCGCAACGACCGAGACGCTCTGCCCGTCCAATCCGCTCGGCATCAAGGGCTGCGGGGAAGCCGGCGCCATCGCCTCGCCGCCCGCCGTCATCAACGCGATCACCGATGCGGTCGGCCACGAAAACGTGGCGATGCCGGCGACCGCGCAGACCGTCTGGCGCGCCGCCCAGAAGGCGGTGGCGAAGCGCGCCGCCGAATGATTGCAGTCCGCTCCCAAACGCCGGAGCGGACGCCCAACCGATTCATAGGAGAATTCCATGTATGCCTTCACCTATCATCAGCCCAAGAATGTAGCGGCCGCCGTCGCCGATCTGGCCGCTGACGACGCCAAATTGCTGGCGGGCGGACAGACGCTGCTGCCGACGATGAAACAGCGTCTGGCCGCGCCCGCCTCGATCGTCGATCTCTCCAAGATCGCCGAGCTTTCGGGCGTCAGCCGCGAGGGCAATTCCATCGTCATCGGCGCGATGACCCGGCATGCCGATGTCGCGACCAGCGCCGCCGTCCATCAGGCGATCCCGGCGCTTGCCGCGCTCGCCGGGACCATCGGCGATCCGCATGTGCGCAATCGCGGCACGATCGGCGGCTCGCTCGCCAATAACGATCCGGCGGCCGATTATCCCGCGGCCGCGCTGGCCTTGGGCGCGACCATCGTCACCAACAAGCGGGAGATAGCCGCCGAGGCCTTCTTTAAGGGACTGTTCGAAACTTCGCTGGAAACCGGGGAAATCATCGTCAAGATCCGCTTCCCCATCCCGCAAAAGGCCGGTTACGAGAAGTTTCGCAATCCAGCCTCGCGCTTTGCGCTGGTCGGCGTGTTCGCGGCCAAAACGGCGGCTGGCGCGCGGATCGCGGTGACGGGCGCGGGCGCCGGCGGCGTGTTCCGCGCCAAGGCTCTGGAAACGGCGCTCGGGAGCAATTTCGCCGCCGCCGCGCTCGATGGCGCCAAGGTCTCCGCCGACGGCCTCAATACGGATATGCATGCCGACGCCGCCTATCGCGCCCATCTTATCGTCGTGCTCGCCAAACGCGCCGTCGCGGCGGCGGGCTAAGGCAAAGGGCGGACGCGCTTGCAATCCTCGCCCGCCCGTGAAACGGGAGGGCTGCGGAGCTTTGGCGCCGCGATTGTTTAACGGAGCCGTCCACGCATGCTCGATTTCGATCGGCCGAACCAAGCCATTCCCATTCCCGGCTCGATCGACGAGACCCTGGCGATGCTGGGGGGCGCCGCCTATATCGCCGAGCGCTCGCTGGCGACCGTGCTGTTCCTCAGCCTGCGGCTGGGCCGGCCGCTGTTCCTGGAAGGCGAGGCCGGCGTCGGCAAGACGGAAGTCGCCAAGGTTCTGGCTTCCGCGCTTGGCCGCCGTCTCATCCGCCTGCAATGCTATGAAGGGCTCGACGTCGCCGCCGCCGTCTATGAATGGAATTACGCCGCGCAGATGATGGCGATCCGCCTTGCCGAGGCGGCCGGCGAACATGACAAGGACCGCATCGAGCACGACGTCTTTTCGCAGCGCTATCTCATCAAGCGGCCCCTGCTGCAGGCGCTGGAGCCGACCCCGGGCGGTCCGCCGGTGCTGCTGATCGACGAGATCGACCGCGCCGACGAGGCGTTCGAAGCCTTCCTGCTCGAAATCCTGTCGGATTTTCAGGTCACCATTCCCGAGATCGGCGTCGTCAAAGCCGAGCAGGCGCCCATCGTCGTCATCACTTCCAATCGCACCCGCGAGATTCACGACGCGCTGAAGCGCCGCTGCCTCTATCACTGGATCGGCTATCCCGACGCGGCGCGCGAAATTGCGATCGTGCGCGCCAAGGCGCCTGAGGCGCCTGAGCGCCTTACGGGCGAACTCGTCGCCTTCGTCCAGGCGATCCGCAAGCAGGATTTGTTCAAGGCGCCGGGCGTCGCCGAAACGCTGGATTGGGCGAGCGCGCTCAGCGAGCTCGACGCGGTCGCGCTCGATCCGGCTGAGGTCTCCGACACTTTGGGCGTGCTGCTCAAATACCAGGACGACATCGCCAAAATCCAGGGCGCCAAGGCGAGCGAGATCATCGAGGAACTGCGCAGCGACATGCGGCGCGCGCAGATGAAGTGAGGCGCGGCGCGTGTTAAGGTTGGCGCCGTTCCCCTCCCCCACCAGGGGGGGAGGGAACGCGTGGAGGCTGTCGCATGCCCTACAGCTTCACGCTCGCCAGCACGATTCCCGCCTCGCCGCAGGCGGTTTACGGCGCCTGGCTCGACAGCGCCGGCCATTCGAAAATGACGGGCGCCAAGGCCAAGGCGTCGAACAAGATCGGCGGCGCATTCACGGCCTGGGACGGCTATATCTCAGGCAAGAATATCGAGCTCGCGCCCGGCGAACGCATCGTCCAATCCTGGCGCACCAGCGAGTTTTCCGACGCTGACGCGGATTCGATTCTCACGATCACTTTTGAGCCGGCCAAGGGCGGCGCCAAGCTGACCCTCGAACATGCCAACGTGCCCGACGGCCATAAGGGCTATGAGAACGGCGGCTGGGAGGATAGTTATTTCGCGCCGATGAAGGAATATTTTGCCGCGCTGAAGAAGCCATGAGCGGCGAACCCAACGAAAGAACCGCCATGAGCCCCATCCGATACGACTTTCGCAGCGATACGGTGACCCGCCCCAGCCCCGCCATGCGCGCGGCGATGGCGGCGGCGGAAGTCGGCGACGATGTGTTCGGCGACGATCCGACCGTCCAGCGCCTCGAGGCCAAGGCGTCGGCAATGCTGGGCAAGGAGGCGGCTCTGTTCCTGCCGTCGGGCACGCAATCCAATCTCGTCGCCCTCATGGCCCATTGCGGACGCGGCGACGAATATGTCGTCGGGCAGATGGCGCATTGCTATCGCTGGGAGGCGGGCGGCGCGGCGGTTCTGGGCAGCATCCAGCCGCAACCGATCGCCAACCAGCCCGATGGAACCTTGCGCCTCGCCGACATAGCCGAGGCGATCAAGCCCGACGATTCGCATTTTGCCCGCACGCGATTGTTGGCGCTCGAAAATACGATCGGCGGCAAAGTTCTGTCCCTGGCCTATATGGCTGAGGCGACCGCGCTCGCCCGCCGCCATGGCCTTGCCTGCCATCTCGACGGCGCGCGCGCCTTCAATGCGAGCGCGGCGCTTGGCGCGCCCATCGCCGCCGTCGCCGCGCCTTTCGACACGATCTCGGTCTGCCTCTCCAAGGGGCTGGGGGCGCCGATCGGCTCGACTTTGGTCGGCTCGGCCGAATTGATCGCCAAGGCGAGGCGCATTCGCAAGATGGTGGGCGGCGGCCTGCGTCAGGTTGGCGTCATCGCCGCCGCCGGCCTCTATGCCTTGGAGCATAATGTGGCGCGGCTCGCCGAAGACCATGCCAACGCCAAGCGCCTCGCCGAGGGCCTTGCCCAACATCCGGGCCTCGCTATCGTCGAGCCGGAAACCAACATTCTGTTCGTCGATGTCGCGCCGGCGATCATGGTGGAATTTGCTGGCCATCTTGCCGCCAACGGCATCGGCGCGACCTCGTCCTACGGCGGCCGGCGCCAGCGCTGGGTGACCCATCTCGACGTCGATTCCGGGGCCGTCGATGAGGCGCTGGCGATCGTGCGGACGTTCTTTGAAAATCTCAGCGTGCAAAAAGCGGCGCTGGCGAGCCGCGCCGAGCCGGTGTCATGACCCGAGCCTCCAAGCGATGAATGAACCGCTGACGACGCCGATCCCGGACGGCCAACTGGCCAACAACATCCTCTATTTTGCGCGCGCCTTGCGCGAGGCGGGCCTGCCGGTGGGGCCCGGCGCCGTGCTCGACGCTCTGGCGGCGGTCGAGGCGGCGGGCATCGGCGACCGCGCCGATTTTTACGCGACGCTGCATGCGGTATTCGTCAAGAAGCGCGAGCATTCCGTGCTGTTCGATCAGGCGTTTCGTATCTTCTGGAAGCGCAGGGGATTCCTGGAAAAGCTCCTTGCGATGATGTCGCCGCGCGCCGATCCGGGCAAGCAGAAGAAGCAGAAAGCGGAAGCGGGAGCGAGCCGCATCGCTGACGCCTTGTTCAAGGCGCCGCCGGATGAAGACAAAGCCGCCCCCTCGCTCGATCTCGACGCGCGCTTCACCATGTCGGCGGCTGAAATCCTGCAAACAAAGGATTTCGCGCAGATGAGCGCGGCGGAGATCGCCCGCGCCCGCGAATTGATCGCGCGGCTGACCTTGCCGCAGGACGCCGTGAAGACGCGCCGCTATGTCGCCGCGCATGGCGGCCGGATCGATCCGCGGCGCTCCTTCCGCGCGACGCTGCGCGGCGGCGGCGCGATCATAAATCTCGCCTTCCGGGCGCCCGCCATGCGTCATCCCCCGATCGTCGCGCTATGCGACATTTCGGGCTCGATGAGCGAATATACCCGCCTGTTCCTGCATTTCCTCCATGCGCTTGGCGAGAAGCGGCGTGTGACCACCTTTCTGTTCGGCACCAGGCTCACCAATGTTACGCGGGCGCTGAGGGCGCGCGACGTCGACGAGGCGCTCGCGCTTTGCTCGGGCCAGGTGAAGGATTGGGCGGGCGGCACCCGGATCGGCGCTTCCTTGCATCGCTTCAACCGCGAATGGTCGCGCCGCGTGCTGGGGCAGGGGGCGATCGTCGTCCTGTTAACCGACGGGCTCGAGCGCGACGGCGCGGAGGATCTGGCCGAGGAAATGGACCGCTTGCGCAAGTCGTGCCGGCGCCTGATCTGGGTCAATCCGCTGCTTCGCTACGGTGAGTTCCAGGCCAAGGCGCTGGGCATCCGCGCCATGCTGCCCTATGTCGACGAATTCCGCCCCATCCACAACCTGGCCGCCATGGCCGACCTCTGCCGCGCGCTGTCGAGGGATAGCGCCGCCGCCGCCGACCCGAAGGCGTGGCTGCGAAGGTCGGCGTAGGGGGCGAACCCCTTCGCCCGCGAAGCGGGAGAAGGCGGCGCGCCGTCCGCCTTGCGAAGCCGCCCGAACAGCGCCATCTTTGGCGGATGGGTTCCACAACATATTTCGGGGGAGCGGACATGAGCGATATCGAACAAGTCAGGGGCGAACAAGCGACGATAACTTTCGACGGGTCGCGCTGCATTCATGCGCGGCGCTGCGTCCTTTCGCAGCCCAATGTTTTCAAGGCCAATGTTGAGGGCGCCTGGATCGATCCCGACGCCGCTTCGGCCGAGGCGCTCATTTTCGTGGCGCTGAACTGCCCCTCGGGCGCCATTCAGGTCGCGCGCCATGACGGCGGCGAACCCGAGCCGATTCCCCCGGTCAATATTGTCAGCCTGCGCGAGAACGGCCCGCTGGCGATCCATGCCGAAATCGAGATCGGCGGCCAGAAGGTTGGCACGCGCCTCACTTTGTGCCGCTGCGGCGCTTCGAAGAACAAGCCCTATTGCGACGGCTCGCATAGCGGCGCCGCCTTCGCCGCTTCCGGCGAGCCGGCAAGCAAGCCGAGCGAGCCGCTCGCCATTCGCGGCGGCGCGCTGAAGATCACGCCCTATCCCAATGGCCCGCTGGGCGTCAGCGGCAGCGTCGAAATCCTGTCGGGGACGGGCCGCACGATCGACCGCGTTCAAGCGACGGCTTTGTGCCGCTGCGGCGCCTCGAACAACAAGCCTTACTGCGACGGGCAGCACAAGGCGATCGGCTTTGTTGCGCCGGCGACGCCTTCGTGAACAAGTCCCGCCTCGACGGAGGCAAGGAGCGCCAGGAAATGCTGAGCACCGAGGAAGATATTCTTACCGCCGCGCAGGATTGGCGGGGCGCGGGGCGCGCGGTGGCGATCGCCACCGTCGTCGAGACCTGGGGCTCGGCGCCGCGCCCCGTCGGCTCGCACCTGGTGATCGATGGCGAGGGGCATTTCCTGGGCTCGGTATCGGGCGGCTGCGTCGAGGGCGCCGTGGTGAGCGAAGCGCTCGACGTCATCGCGGCGGGTGCGCCCAAAATGCTCGAATTCGGCGTCGCCGACGAGACGGCCTGGCGCGTTGGCCTGTCCTGCGGCGGGCGCATCAAAGTCTATGTCGAGAGGCTCGACTGATGCGGCTCGATCTGTTGAAGGCGATGAACGAGGAGCGCCTTAGCCGGCGCGCGGCGATTTTGGTGACCGAAATCGAAGGCGGCGGGCAGCGCCTCGTCAAGCCCGAGGCTTTCGCCGCAGATCCCCTCGCCGAGGCGCTGGAGGGCGCGCTGCGTTCGGGCAAAAGCGGCATGGTCGGGCGGGAGGGGCGCAGCTGGTTCCTCACCGTGCAGGTCCCTTCCGTGCGCCTGGTGATGATCGGCGCGGTGCATATCAGCCAGGCCCTGGCGCCGATCGCCGGGATTGCCGGCCTCAATGTCGAGATCATCGATCCGCGCACCGCCTTTGCAACCCCGGCGCGCTTTCCCGAAATTGCCGTCGTGGCCGAATGGCCCGACGAGGCGCTGGATCGCGCGCCGCTCGATCGCTACACCGCGATCGCCTTGCTGACCCATGATCCCAAGATCGACGATTTCGCGCTCGTGCGCGCGCTCAACGCCGAGTGCTTCTACATCGGCGCGCTGGGCTCGCGCAAAACCCACGCCAAGCGATTGGAGCGCATGCGCGCGCAGGGCTTTGGCGAGGCGCAACTGGCGCGCATTCATGCGCCGATCGGCCTCGATATCGGCGCCGTCAGTCCGGCCGAAATCGCCGTCTCGATCATCGGCGAGATCATCGGCGCCTTGCGCAAGAAGCCTTTGCGCGCAGAGGGAATCGCGGCTTGAAATTCGGTTCGGTTCCGGTCGCTGAGGCGCTTGGCGCCATTGTCGCGCACGCCATTCGTCATGACGGCCTCGTGCTCAAGAAGGGCCAGGTGGTCACCTCGGAGCATCAGGCGGCGCTCAAGGCGGCGGGGGTGCGCGAGATCATCGCGGCGCGGCTCGATGCGGGCGATATCGGCGAGGACGAGGCGGCGCGCCTGCTTGCCGAGCGCATGGCGGGCGCCAATCTTCGCATCGAGCGCGCCTTCACCGGCCGCGTCAATCTATTCGCGGAGCGGGCCGGCCTCGTTGTCGTCGACGCCCGGAGAATCGCCAGAATCAACGGCGTCGACGAGGCGATCACCGCCGCCACGCTCGCCCCATTCCGCGCCGTTGCGCCCGGCGACATGGTCGCCACCGTCAAGATCATTCCTTTCGCGGTGCCCGGCGCGGCGCTTGGCAAAGCGCTGGAGGCGGCGAGCGGCGGCGCCGTCCGCCTCGCGGCCTTCCGGCCCCTGCGCATCGGCGTTGTCTCGACCCTGCTGCCGGGGCTGAAACCCAGCGTCGTCGCCAAGACGATGCGCGTGTTGGAGGCGCGGCTGGAGCCGGCCGGCGCGCGCATCGTGCGCGAGGAGCGCGTCGCCCATGAAGCTGGCGCTCTGGCCAAGGCGCTTGAGGCGATGGCGCCCCAATGCGACGTGCTGCTGATTTTCGGCGCCTCGGCGATCACCGACCGGCGCGACGTGATTCCCGCCGCGATCGAAGCCTTCGGCGGGCGGATCGATCATTTCGGCATGCCGGTCGATCCCGGCAACCTCTTGCTGCTTGGCGCGCGTGGGCCGCTGCCGATCGTCGGCGCGCCCGGCTGCGCGCGCTCGCCCAAGGAAAACGGCTTCGATTGGGTGCTGCAGCGCCTGCTCGCCGATGTGCCGATCGAGGCGGCCGACATTATGGGCATGGGGGTCGGCGGCCTCTTGATGGAAATCGCCTCGCGTCCGCAACCGCGCCTCGGCGATGTCTGAGATCGCCGCCATTCTCCTGGCCGCCGGCAGCGCCTCGCGCTTCAAGGCGGCGGGCGGCGGCGAAGCCTCCAAGCTTGTTGCGCCGCTGGCGGGCAAGCCGCTGGTGCGCCACGCCGCCGAGGCGGCGCTGGGCTCGCGCGCGGTGCCCCTCGTGGTGGTCACGGGCCATGACAGGCGCGCCGTCGAGGCGGCGCTCGAAGGGCTGGCAGCGCGGTTCGCGCATAATGCCGGTTACATCAGAGGCCTCGCTTCGTCCTTGCGGACGGGCGTCGCGGCCTTGCCCGCGAGCGCGGCCGGCGCGCTCATCCTGCTCGGCGATATGCCGGCGGTGACGCCGGCGCTGATCGATCGGCTCATAGCGGCCTTCGACGAGCAGCCGGACGCGCTGGCCGCCGCGCCGATCCTCGATGGCCGCCGCGGCAATCCCGTGCTGCTGTCGCGCGCGCTGTTTGGCGCCATCGCCAAGCTCGATGGCGACGAGGGCGCGCGCAAACTGCTCAAGGGCGCCGCGGCAGGTCAGGTGATCGAGGTCGAGGTCTCCGGAATGGCCGCCATGCTCGACGTCGACACGCCGCAGGGCCTCGCCGAAGCGCGCCGGGCGCTGGAGAAATAGGGCCGGGCGCCGGTCCGTCTTTGCGAGCGGAGCGAAGCAATCTCGAGGTCGTGAGCTATATCGGTAGGGCACGATCTCTGGATTGCTTCGCTCCGCTCGCAAGGACGATCGCGAAACGCGCCCCCGCAACTCCCTCGTATCGCCCAATCATCGTCACATCATCGGCCGGTTTTCGTTCTACGAAAACCCGCGTGGGGGCGAGACAATGGAGAAGCGAAATGACGCAACACGCGCTTTATGTCCAACTCGAAGCCAAGCCCGGCAAGGAGCAGGAAGTCGCCGCCTTTTTATCGAGCGCGCGGCCGATGGTCGAAGCCGAGCCCGATACGACGGCGTGGTTCGCCATCAAGATGGGCCCGCGCACTTTCGGCATATTCGACGCTTTCGCCACCGAGCGCGGCCGCGAGGCGCATCTGCAGGGCAAAGTCGCCCAGCAATTGATGGCCAGGGCGCCGCAGCTCTTTGCCAACCAGCCGGAAATCCACCGCGTCGACGTGCTGGCCGACAAGCTGCCGCATTGATTCGCGCTTAAATTGTAAGCGCCGCATTCCCGGCGGGCCGATAAACTATGGATCGGCAACAATTATCGCGCGATGGCGCGGTTTCATGCGCGCCATCGCCTTGCATGTTGGAGATCGAATCCCTGCGCCCGCCAATTGTGATGGAGGTCGCCCGGAACCGCCGCTCGATCCCGGCGTTGTCTTCTCATGTGGCGAGTGCGGAGCTCGCTACGCTTAAGGAGGCGACAATGCTGAAGCAATTTGGCTATGCGAGCCTGATCGGCGCGGCGCTCATCGCGTCGCCCGCGCTGGCTCAAACCGCTGGCGACACATTCGTCAAGGAGCAGGCGATCAACCAATGGCGCGCGTCGAAACTCGTTGGCGTCAGCGTGTTGGGCGCTGATCAGAAGAAGATCGGCAAGATCGAGGACGTGCTTCTCGACCATGACGGGGCCGCTCAAGTGATCGTGATCGGCGTCGGCGGCTTCCTCGGGATGGGCCAGAAGGACGTCGCGGTGCCCTTCAAGACGATGCAATGGCGCACCGAGGGCCGCACGGTGGCCATCACCGCGCCACCCCCGAAGGCGTCGGACAACACCGATGCGATGAACGCCACCGCGACGGTCAAGACCGATCCGGCCGCCACCGAAGCCAGTCAGGGCTATCCGGACATGGCCGTGCTCAATATGACGAAGGCGCAATTGCAAAACGCGCCCGATTTCAGCTACGCGCCAAGCCCGACGGCGGACGTCGGGATGAGCACATCCCCGATCGCATCGCAGAAGCCGGCGAACTAAAGCGACGGAGGAGCCGGCTCGGCGGGTCCGTCCGCCGAGCCGAGCGGATGAGAGGCGGCGCTAACGCCTGAAACTATTCGGCCGCGACCGGCCGCAGCGCGGCGCGGCTGTGCTTTTCCTTCACGTCCGCGATTCCATTGAGCATTTCTTTCAGCGCCTCGACGGCGTTTGTCTCGTTCCGGCTCAGCGGCGTGTCGGGATGGAAATGCGCGATCAGCACGATCAGCGCATCGCCGATGCGGCCAAGCTGCTTGCCGTAGGAGCCGACGTCGGACAGCGCGTCCTGTTCGACACTGGGCTCGCTCGACTGCCCAAGATTGATATTGATGAGCCCGAACTGACTACCGATCGGGCTGAGAAACGCCGTCCATGGATTGATGGACTGAACGACATCGCCCGACAAAGGAAGCTTGAAGGTCGACATGCGCGGCTCCTGTTGGGATGGACGTTAAAAATATTATCAAAGGCGTTACAACTGACGTCACGAAAAGGCGTCACAAAACGCCGATTGCGCTTGGATTGTGCGGTCGCAAGTTTCATGCCTTAATTGCGGATTGGCCGTCGTGGCGAGGTCACGGTCGGCGGTGAACAGGCGGGGGGACCTATGTTCATGACCGCTCGCGCACGTTTTTTCTTCCGTTTGCTGATCGCATTGGCCGGCGCGGCGCAGGCGTTTCCGGCCCTCGCCGACGATTCCGCGGCCGCCCCCGATTCCGTGTTCGCCTATATCCTGGTCGCCTGCGTCGCCGCGGCGACGATCGTCGCCTTCCTGATGATCCGCTCCGCGCTTTACAACTCGACATGGTCGCTGTCGGAAGAAGCCGACATCGGCATCGACAAGGACGGCAAGCCGTTTCTCGGACCGGACGGCAAGCCGGTGGTCGTTTCCGAACTGCGCGCGAGCACGAGCCGTTTCATCGCTTTGTTCGGGCTGATCGGCATCTTGATGATGTATGTCGGCTTCGGGCTCGTGACGTTGAAAATATTCGCCAGCGGCAAGCCATTGCCGGACCCGACCCAGGTCAAGGAAATCACGACCTTCCTGTTCGCGGGCCTCACCATGTTCGCCCCCTATATCGTCAACAAATTCGCCTCGATCTTCGATTGGCTGAAACCGAAAACGGGTGCCTGAACGTTGCGGGTTCGCGCGCGATCCGGCGCCAGTTTCTCCTTGGCGGTGTCCAATGTCTCTCAACCCGAAAATTTCGACCTATTCGCTCGACAACGCGCTGGCCTGCGCCAACGCGAGCCAGCTCGCCTATGATCCGGCGATCCCCATCACCACCGCCAAGGTCTCGGCCGCCTTCGGCCTCAACGTCAGCGATCTTGTTCCCTTCAAAGGCGCCGGCACCGACGCCGAAGGCTTCGTCGCCACGATGGACGGCGCCATAGCGATCGTGTTTCGCGGCACCGATTCGCTCGACAACTGGCTCGACGACGGCGAGGTGCTGCTGGTGCCGTTTCGCGACAAGGGCTCGGTCCATTTGGGTTTCAAGTCTTCGCTCGACAGCGTGTGGAGCGTGATCGCCGGCGCCCTCGACAAATCGAAAGGGGGCGGGCGCACGCTGTGGATCACCGGCCACAGCCTTGGCGGCGCGCTCGCGCTGCTGGCCGCCGCCTACCTTCGTTTCCCGCTCGATGCGGCCGCGACCATTCCCAAGCCGATCGCCGGCCTCTACACATTCGGCCAGCCGCGCGTCGGCAATTCCTTGTTCGGCAAGCCCTGCGACGCCGATTTCGGCGACCGCTATTTCCGCTTCGTCAACAGCGTCGACATCGTCCCGCGCGTGCCGCCGCGCCTGCTCGGCTACTGGCACGCCGGCAATGTCGAATATATCGACGCCAACGGCGACATCCAGGCCGACGTCGCCTGGTGGCACGGCTTTCTCGACGCCGTCGAGGTGGGCATTGAAGGCTTCGAAGCCCTGCGCGCCGGCCATCCGCGCATCGACGCGATCCAGGACCATTCGATGACGCTGTATCTCGCCAAGATCCAGGCGGCGTGGAACAAGGCGCATGGCGTGGCGTGAAGCGCAGCCCTGAAGATTGAAACGCCGCGCGAGGCAACCGGAGGAGAGAAATATGCCAGAGGCTCCTGCCCCGGAAGCGGCCCTGATCGAGGAGGCGTACGAAGACAGAGTGAAGGCCATATTCGACCAATTCTTCACCAACCTCAGCGGCAGAACGCCCGGCCCGCAGAACGACAAGCAATGCCTCGCCATGTTCACGACCGGCATCAAGCTGGCCAAACACGCCAGGGATCTGGCGCTTGGCGCGCTGGCGACGGCATAGGCGGCGGGGGGCGCCCCCTTCGCCTGCGAAGCGGGAGAAGATGTCATGCTGAGCATGACGGATGAGGGCCTGTCAGGATGTGACGCGGGAAGCGCGCCATTCCGCCGGTGTCGCGCGCCCGCTTCGCGAGAGAAGGGGTTACGCGTTGCGCCCTTATCATGAGGCGCCGCGATGCCATCGGCGTGCTCGCCATCAAGGCCGAGCCGCCTTCGGCGGTCGCTTCGCGAGCCCTGACTGCTCCGCTCGCCGATGGCGTTTGGCCTCCATGTCTCTTTGGTGAACCGAAGCGGCCAAGGGCCGCTCGGCTCACCAAAGAGACATGCAGGCAATTTGCCGCGCCGCCGAGACGCAGTCACGCCGAAGGCGGCGTAACGAAGTGAAGGAGCGGCGAAGCCTGCGGACGAATGCTTCGCATTCGCCTTGACTTGACGGCGGCTCGGCGGCGTGGCTTCGCGCGCAAAGCTGTTCCGCGCGGCGCCTTTTTCATGTCTGTTTCGGGTCTGTCGCGGATAGCCCGGCCGTCCCCCTTCAACAATATCTTTCTGAAAGACAGAATTAATGCTAAAAGTCTCGGTCTGAAATTCCAAATCCAGGCCCTCCCATGACCGAGCCCGCCGCTCCCCCTCCCGCCCCCAAACCCTGCCGCACCGCGCGCGATCGCGATATCCGGCGGCGGCGCATTTTTGCGCTGAAGCGGATGGGCTGGTCGAATGACGAAATTGGCGAGGCGGAGAACCTGACGGGCGAGCGCATCCGCCAAATTGTCGTGGAGAATTTGGACAAGCGGCGCTTCGATCCCAACGAGGACCACATGCGCCTGCAGATCGCCATGCTCGACGCGCCCTTGCGCGTGACCGCCGAGCAAGCCGCGGCCGGCGATCTGCGCGCCGTCGATCGATTGATGCGGGTGATGGACCGGCTCGACCGCTACCAGCGCGCGAGCGCCGCGACGGGGCAGGGAACCGATGATTCCGACCTGGCGCTCGACGCCAAGCTTGCCGATCTCGTCGCGCGGCGCAGGCGCGCCGACGCGATGGCCGAGGAAGCGGCGGCGGCCTTGGAGAGTGGGGAAAACCCGCCAGTCGTCAAAGCGGCGGAGGAGGAGCCTCGCGAGGCGGAAATCGATGTTTCTAGATTTTTTGACCGCCAAATCGTTGACTTCGAGCAATCCGGCCAAGAATAAGCTTGGGAAAAATTTGGAATAAATTTGCGGGCGCGGAAGTTTTCCATTGAAAATAAAAGGATTTTTTCCCAACCCCCAATCACCAAATCTGCCCAACTCCCACGCCGTCCAAAGCTTCCGCAAGCCGCGCCCGCGTCGCCCGGCTGACGCCTTCGGGCAAAGCGTCGCGCTCGAAAAACCGCGCCTCGGCGATCTCGTGGTCGCCGACATGCGGCCCGCTCTGGCGAAAGCGCGTGACGACATAGACCGCGACATGATCGCGCGGCGAGATCGCCTTGTTGAAGAACATTCCATGCAGGCGCGGCTCTTCTTCCAGCACGATATTGCCCTCTTCGGCGAGTTCGCGCGCCAGCGCGGCAAGCAAGGTTTCGCCCCGCTCGACGCCGCCGCCCGGCAGATGCCAGCCGGGGATATAGGTGTGGCGCACCAGCAGCACGCGCTTTTGCTCATCGATCACGATGGCCCGCACGCCCAGCGTCATCGGCCGCGACAAGAGAAACCATAGATGGAAGAGCCGCAGGACGAGGCGCTCCCAGAGGGTCCGTGGCTGCTCGCCCATCCGCTCGCTCCCTCGCGCCTCAAAGCGCCCCTGCTAGCATGAGCGAGGCGCGCCGGGGTTGAATTTCTCGGCCGCCGACCTTATTGCGCTGCAATGGCGCATTTCAGGCTCGGGGTTCGCGGGCCCTTCAAGCGGGGCTCATGAGTTTTACGATCGCCCATCTCTCCGACCCGCATCTCGGACCGCTGCCCGTCTTTCGCCTGCGCGATCTGACCGCCAAGCGCGCGATGGGCTATATCAACTGGAAGCGCGGGCGCGAACGGCTCAACGACATGGGCATGCTGAAGCGCCTCGTCGCCGACATGCGCGGCGAAAAGCCCGATCATGTCGCGATGACCGGCGATGTCGTCAATATCGGCCTGCCGGCCGAATTTTCCGCCGGCGCGGCCTGGATGCATACGCTCGGGCTCCCGCGCGACGTCAGCTTCACGCCGGGCAATCACGACGCCTATGCGCCGCGCTCGATGCCGTATCTGGCCGCCGCCTTCGCGCCCTGGACGGCGAGCGACGGCGCGGCGAGCCCGCCCGGCTTCTTCCCGTTCCTGCGCGTGCGGGGCGATGTCGCGCTGATCGGCTTGTCATCCGGCGTGCCGACCGGGCCGCTGATGGCGACGGGGCGCATGGGCCAGGAGCAGATCGCGCGCTTTGCCAGGCTTCTCGACGAAACGCGCGCGCGCGGACTGGCGCGCGTCGTGATGATCCATCATCCTCCGTTGCTGGGCGGCGCGACCCCGATGCGCAATCTCACCGACGCCCGCGAATTCGAGGCGATCGTGACAAAACACGGCGCCGAGGTCATCCTGCACGGCCATAATCACAGGCGCTCGGTCGCCCATCTGAAATCGGCCGCCGCGCGCACGCCGGGCGGCCGTATCCCGGTCATCGGCGCGCCCTCGGCTTCTTCCACTTCGAAAGCGCCGCGCCAGCGCGCCGCCTATCATCTGATCCGCCTGGAGCGCCAGGGCGAGGCCTGGCGCATTTGGGCCCGCGCGCGCGGGCTGATGCCGAACGGCGGCGAGATCGGCGAGCGCGACGAGATCGAGATCTAAGGCCTATATTCCCGGCGGAGGACGACCGCGCATCAAAGGAGACGACAATGGCAGGGCAGCACAAGCCGGTTTGGTTCATCACGGGCTGCTCGACCGGCTTTGGCCGCGAGCTCGCGCGCTACACGCTGGATCGCGGCTACCGCGTCGTCGTCACCGCGCGAAATCCCAAGGATGTCGCCGATCTGGCGGCGGGCCATGAGGGCCACGCGCTCATCCTGGCGCTCGATGTGACCAAGCCCGCCGACATTGCGGCGAGCGTCGCGGCGGCTGTGGCCAGGTTCTGCCGCATCGATGTCCTCGTCAACAATGCCGGCATCGGCTATTTCGCCGCCATCGAGGAAAGCGACGACGACGAAGTTCGCCGCATGTTCGAGATCAATTTCTGGGGGCTGGCCAATATGACGCGCGCGGTCCTGCCCGGCATGCGCGCCAGGCGCAGCGGCCATATCGTCAATATTTCCTCGATGGGGGGCGTGCGCGGCGCGCCGGCGGTCGGCTATTACAACGGGACCAAATTCGCCCTCGAAGGCCTCTCGGAGGCGCTCGCGCAGGAGACGGCGCCGCTCGGAATCAAGGTCCTCATTGTCGAACCGAGCGGCTTTCGCACCGATTGGGCGGGCCGCTCGGCCAATCAGACGCCGCATCCGATCGCCGATTATGACGAAACCGCTGGCGCCCGCGCGCGGATGATCCGCGGCTATAGCGGCAAGCAGCCGGGCGATCCGGTGCGCGCCGCCGCCGGCATCGTCAAGGCGGTCGAAGCGCCCGACGCGCCGCTGCGCCTCATGCTCGGAAAAGCCGCGCTTGCGGCGGGCCGCGCCAAAGTCCTGGCCATGGACAAGGATTTCGAATCCTGGGCGGCCGTCAGCGAGGGGGCGGATTTTCCCGATTCGTGAGCTTCCGTCAGAATGGCGGCGGGCCGATCCGGGCGATCCATAAAGCGCGGCCCCAGCTTTCCCACGCCGCATAGGCGGCGATGCCGACCAGCAGGCAGAAGGTCATGGAGCCGAGCACCAGCAGCAGGAAACTGAAGAGATCGGCCGCATGGCCGCGCCAGGAACGGCGAACCGAAGGCGTCTTGGCGGCGGCGGCCGCTTCTTTCTTATCGACAAGCGTCTTGTCGGGCGGCGGCTGAACCGGTTCGGCCGCCTTGGCGAGCCCGGCCGCGCGCGCGCGGGTCTGGGCGGGCGAAGGCTCGCCTTCCTTAGAGCGCCAGTCCGACGCCAAAGCCCGCTCCCGCTCGACCAGCCGGCGCGCGATGTAATTGGTGATCGCGGCCACGACCCTATCGATGCGCTCGGTTTCGGCGATCAGCACGCGCCCGTATCGCGTGTCCTGCAGGAAGCGGTAGGTGCGCCGGTCATGCGCCATTTCGACAAAGCCGATCATGTCGATGAACAGGCGCGGCTGCTCGCCATAGGCGATGCCGGCGTCGAACAGGTCGACGCCCTTGGGCGCCTGATCGATGACCGGACGGATCGCCTCCTCGAGCAATTGCAGGCGGGCGATCTCGGTCTCGCGCAGATCGGCGACCGCCTGGTTCTGTTCGGCGCCCTCGATCCGCGCGCGGCGGATCGCCGCCGTCAGGCTCGGCGGGACGCTTTTGAGATGATCCGCCTTCTTCTCATCCATGGTCGCGCCCTTGAATCAAATGGCGATGATTAGTTTACCAGATTGGCGGCCGCGTAAAGGGCGGTTCGCCGTCATTGCGAGCGGAGCCCGGACGAACGCTTCGCGTTCGCCTTGAGCAACCCAGGCGTCGTGACCTTTCTGGAGAGTTCACGACGCCTGGGTTGCTTCGCTCCGCTCGCAATGACGATTGAGTCCCGCGCCGAGGGCTTCGCCGCCCGGTTTGCCGGCTCCCGCGATAAGCTGATAAGAACCGCCGCTGAATTCTAAAAAAGATGGCGGCGGCGCGAGGCTTATTGCGATATGGCGATTGAACGATTGCTGGATATTGGCGAGGAGGCGGCGGCGGCGCTTGGCCAAAAGCGGCCGGTGGTCGCCCTGGAATCGACCATCATCACCCATGGCATGCCGTTTCCCCATAATCTCGAGACCGCCCTCATGCTGGAGGAGACGGTGCGCGCCAATGGCGCCGTTCCAGCGACCGTGGCGGTGGTCGACGGGCGCCTCAAGGCCGGGCTCGACCGCCCGACCCTCGAGCGCCTCGCGCGTCTGAGCGGGGGCGTCGTCAAGGCCTCGCGGCGCGATCTTTCGGCCGTCGCCGCGCGCGGCGGCATGGCGGGGACGACGGTGGCGGCGACGATGTTCGTTTCCGCGCTCGCCGGCATCGAGATTTTCGCGACGGGCGGCATCGGCGGCGTGCATCGGGGCGCGGCGGAGACTTTCGACATTTCGGCCGATCTCATCGAACTCTCGCGCAGCAAGGTCGCCGTCGTCTGCGCCGGCGCCAAATCGATCCTCGACATCGCCAAGACGCTGGAGTTTCTGGAATCGCAGGGCGTGCCGATCATCGGCTATCGCTGCGACGAATTTCCGGCCTTTTTCGCGCGCACCAGCGGCGTGAAGCTCGACCATCGCTGCGACGGCGCGCATGATCTGGCGCGCATGGTGCGGTTGCAGCACGATATCGGGCCGGGCGGCCTGTTGATCGCCAATCCGATCCCCGAAACCCATGCCCTCGACGCCGTGGCGATCGAGGCGCGCATCAATGAGGCGGTGAACGAGGCCAAGACGCAGGGCGTCGCGCAAAAGGAGGTCACGCCCTTCCTGCTGCGGCGCATCGTGGAGCTGACCGACGGGCGCAGCCTCGAGGCCAATATGGCGCTAGTCAAGAACAACGCCGTGCTCGCCGCGCAAGTGGCCGTCGAACTGTCGCGACTTTAGAATTGGCCGCGCGTCCGCGAGTTCTCGTTATCGGCGACGTAATGATCGATTTCATCGTGCGCCCCGAGGGGCCGCCGGTGATCGGGTCGGACCGCCGCTCGGCGATATTCGCGCGGTCCGGCGGCTCGGCGGCCAACCAGGCGGTCTGGCTCGCCCATTTTGGCCTCAACGTCAGCTTCATCGGCCGGGTGGGCTCGAGCGATCACGCCGCGCAGGTGGCGGCGTTCGAGCAATGCGGCGTCGAGCCTTGGCTCTCCAGCGACGAGGAGCGGGAAACGGGCCGCCTCATCGCGCTGGTCGATCCCTCGGGCGAACGCAGCTTCCTTACCGACCGGGGCGCCAATGACGGCTTGAGCGAAGAGGACATCCCGGACGTCCTGTTGCGGCGAGCCGATCTCATCCACCTTTCCGGCTATTCCTTCGTCGCCCCCTCGCCCCGCCAGGCCGTCCGAGGCGCGATGGAGCGGGCGGGGCGCGTTCCCGTCAGCGTCGATCCGGCCTCGGCCGAGTTCCTGCGCGAAATGGGCCCGCAGAATTTCCTGGAATGGACGCGGGGCGCGCAAATCTGCTTTCCCAATAGCGAGGAAGCCGCCGTCCTCACCGGCTCGGCCGATTCCGAGGCGCAAATCGCCGCGCTCGCCCGCCACTATCCGCTCGTCGTCGTCAAACGCGGCGCGGACGGATGCGAGGCGGCGGCGGGCGCGAGCCGCTGGCGCGCCTCCTCCCCCGTAGTCCAGGCGATCGACACCACAGGGGCGGGCGACGCCTTCGTCGCGGCCTTTCTGGCGGCAAAGCTCGGCCAGGCGCCGATCGAGGATTGCCTCACGCGAGCCGCCGCGGCCGGGGCGGCGGCGACGGAGTTCATCGGCGGCCGAGCGGCGTCATCGCCGACCGCATAATGCGTGGATGCAATAATCGCCTTGCCGCGCGGAACTGGACCTTTGGCGGCCTGCGCCCCAAATAAAGCGGCGAACAAATCCTCAAGGGAATCCCTGCCCATGTCCATTCGCCCCGTCAAACGAATTGCCCAATCGACGCCGACCATGGAAGGCGCCGGCGTCAAGCTGCGCCGCGTATTCGGCTTCGGCGACCCCTCCGAATTCGATCCCTTCCTGATGATGGACGATTTTCGCGGCGACAAGCCGAGCGACTACATCGCCGGCTTTCCCTGGCATCCCCATCGCGGCATCGAGACGATCACCTATGTGCTGGCCGGAACCGTCGATCACGGCGACAGCCTCGGCAATCGCGGCGCGCTGGGCGCGGGCGACGTGCAATGGATGACGGCCGGCAGCGGCATTCTCCATCAGGAAATGCCCAAGGGCGACGCGCTCGGGCGCATGCACGGCTTCCAGCTCTGGGCAAACCTGCCTTCTTCGCTGAAAATGACCTCGCCGCGCTACCAGGACATTCCGGGCCTGGCGATCCCCGAAGTCGTCGACGACGACGGCACGAGCGTCAAAGTGATCTGCGGCGATTTCTGGGGCAAGAAGGGTCCGGTCGACGGCATCGCCGCCGAGCCGCGCTATCTCGACGTCTGGGTGCCGCCGAACAAGCGCAAGACGCTGGCGGTCGAGACCTACCGCCAGGCCTTCGCCTATATTTTCGAAGGCTCCGGCTCGTTCGCCGGCGCCTCCGAGCCGTTCGGGGTCTTGCACGAGAAAGAGATCGACGGCGAGGAATTGCTGGTGCGTGGTGAGGTCGGCAATCGCTCGCTCGTCGTCTTCGACAGCGGCGATGAAGTGACGGTTCAGGCCGGCGAACAGGGCATCCGCTTCCTGCTCGTCTCCGGCCGGCCGATCAAGGAGCCGGTCGCCTGGCATGGCCCGATCGTGATGAACACCCAGGCCGAAATCAAACAGGCGGTCGCCGACCTGCGCGACGGCACGTTCATCAAGCACGGGTAACGCGCATGTTCCATGCCGGGAAGGATTTTGAACGATGAGAATTGGCTTCAACCTTCTCGGCGCGCTTCTTCTGCTCGTCGGCATCGTTTGGGCGCTGCAAGGCCTCAACGTGATCGGCGGCAGCTTCATGACCGGCCAAACCCAATGGCTGGTCATCGGCATTGTCTGCGTGGTCGCCGGCGGGGCGCTGCTGGGCTGGGTCAACCGCCCGGGCCGGTAATCCGCCTCGCCGCCGCGGCGCGGTCGACGCGGTTCTCGCCGCGGCCGAAAATTTGGGTTAGCTTCCGCCCCAAGGTTTCTGGCGAGCGATCCCAAGAGATCGGTCGGGGAGATGAGGCATGGGAGCGGCCGGCGCGTTCGGCGTCAACGAGACGCATGGCATCCTTTGGCGGGAGACCAATCGGATTCGCGCTTCCAGCGACGGCGCCGGCTGGACCTCGCTTTACGCTTCCGCGCAGCGCGAGGCGCCCTACCAGGCCTCCTATGGCGCGGTGCGCGATCATCTGGTGATCCTGCATCTCGACGGACCGGTGGGGGTCAGCCGCTATCTCGGCAAGGGACAGGCGAGACGCGCGATCCCGCCCGGCGGGCTGTTCATTCTGCCCGGCGGCACGGATTTTGGCGTCCGGCTGGAAGGCAAGCTCGAGAGCCTGCATGTCTATGTGCGCGACGAGATTCTGCGCGAGGTCGCGAGCGAGCTGTTCGGCGCCGATGCGCAAGAGATGAAGCTTGTCCCCCGCCTCGGCGACCAGGACCCGCTGATCGAGCGCCTCGCGCTCAATATTCGCGGCGCTTTGGGCGATGCGGACCCGAGCGCCGCCGTTTACGTCGATTATCTCGCCCGCGCGCTGAGCGCCCATCTGTTGCGCGCCCATTCGAGCTATGACGGGCGATCGAGCGAGAGCCGGGCGCCGGGCGAATTGACGCGCGCGCAGCTCGACCGCGTCGTCGATTGCATGGAGGCCAATCTGACCCGCCCGCTGACGCTCGCCGACCTTGCCGGCGCCGCGGGCCTCAGCCCAACCCATTTCGCGCGCCGCTTCAAGGCGACCACCGGCGCGGCGCCGCACCAGCACGTGATGCGCCTGCGCCTCCAGCGCGCCCAACGGCTGCTGCGCGAGACCCCGCGCTCGATCGCGCAGGTCGCCTTCGAATGCGGCTTTTCGCATCAGGGACATCTGACCCGAATCTTCAGCCGGCTGGCCGGAATAACCCCCGCCGCCTTTCGCCGCGCGTCGCAATCATGAGTAGAGCCGCGCGTTTCGTGCAACAGGACGATTGGAACGTGCACGACGCAATCGGCCGCCCCGCCGCATTATCGCCGAGGGAGAGCCGGCGGCTTTGCGATCGCCGGGCTGGAAGCCGTCTGTGCAGGAGCCATTGAAGCCAATCGTCAGCGATAGCGCGATGCAAAACTTCGTCTACAATGGCCACGCCGCGCGCGTCATTTTCGGATCGGGGACGCTTGCCCGGGTCGCCGAGGAAGTGCGCAGGCTCGGCCGCCGCGCGCTTGTGCTCTCGACGCCGCAGCAGATCGATCAGGCGCGCCATCTCGCCGCGACGCTGGGCGATCTCAGCGTCGGCATCTTCGCCGAGGCGACGATGCACACGCCGGTCGAGGTGACGGAGCGCGCGCTCAAGGCGTCACGCGAGCTTGACGCCGATTGCACGGTCGCGCTTGGCGGAGGCTCGACGACGGGCCTCGGCAAAGCCATCGCGCTGCGCACCGATCTGCCGCAGATCGTAATCCCGACGACCTATGCCGGCTCCGAGATGACGCCGATCCTCGGCGAAACGCAGGATGGCGCGAAGAAGACGATCCGCAACGTAAAAGTCCTGCCCGAGACCGTGCTCTACGACGTCGATCTGACGATGTCGCTGCCCGCGTCGCTGTCGGCCAGCAGCGGCATGAACGCGATCGCCCATTCCGTCGAGGCGCTTTATGCCGAAGATTCCAATCCGGTCGTCAGCCTGATTGCCTGCGCCGGGATCGAGGCTTTGGCCAAGGCATTGCCCGCCATCGTCGCGAAGGCGGACGACCGCGAGGCGCGTTGGCAGGCGCTCTACGGCGCCTGGCTCAGCGGCATCTGCCTTGGCGCGGTCGGCATGGGGCTTCATCACAAGCTCTGCCATACGCTCGGCGGCGCATTCGATCTGCCGCATGCCGAAACGCATACGATCGTGCTGCCCCATGCGGTCGCCTATAACCAGCGGGCGACCCAGCCGGCGATGGCGCGCGTCGCGGCGGCTTTGGGCGCGCGCGATGCGGCGACGGGGCTTTACGATCTTGCCGGTCGGATCGGGGCCAAGCGCGCGCTGAGAGACATCGGCATGCCGGAGGCGGACATTCAGCGGGCCGCCGAAATGGCGCTCGCCAATCCCTATTGGAACCCGCGGCCGTTGGATGGGGCCGCGATCAAAAGATTGATCGCGCGCGCCTGGTCCGGCGATCCGCCCGACGCCGCGATCTGAACTTTCGACAAAGCGACCAAGAAACCAACGCAGGAGGAAGCAAAATGGCAAGCCCAATTTTCACATTCACACGCCGCAAGTTTTTGGCGACCAGCGCCGCCACCGGCGCGGCTGTCGCCTCGTCGGGCGTCTTCGCGCCGGCGGTGCGCGCCGCCGCCAAGCCGCTGAAGCTCGGCTTCGTCAGCCCGCAAACCGGACCGCTGGCCGCCTTCGCGGAGGCCGACAATTACAACCTCGGCATCGTGCGCGACACGCTGAATGGGGGCCTCAAGATCGGCTCGTCGACTTACGAAGTCGAGATCGTCGTCAAGGACAGCCAGTCCAATCCCAACCGCGCGGCCGAAGTCGCCAAGGACCTCATCGTCAAGGATGAAGTCAATCTGATGCTGGTCGCCTCCACGCCCGAGACGACCAATCCGGTCTCGACGCAATGCGAGATCGAGGGCGTTCCCTGCATTTCCACCGCCGCGCCCTGGCAGCCTTATTTCATCGGCCGCCAGGCCAATCCCGGCGACCCGACGACATGGAAGCCGTTCGACAATACGTTCCACTTCTTCTGGGGTCTGGAAGACGTGATCGCCGTCTACACCAATATGTGGGGCCAGGTTTCCACCAACAAATCGGTCGGCGGCCTGTTTCCCAATGACGGCGACGGCAATGCCTGGGGCGACAAGATGGTGGGCTTCCCGCCTGTCCTCGACAAGCTCGGCTATAAGCTGACCGATCCCGGCCGCTACCAGAACCTCACCGATGATTTCAGCGCGCAGATCGCCGCCTTCAAACAGGCGCAGGCCGAGATCATCACCGGCGTCGTCATCCCGCCCGATTTCACCACCTTCTGGAACCAGGCCAATCAGAAGGGCTTCCGGCCGAAAGTGGCCTCGATCGGCAAGGCGATCCTGTTCCCCGTCGCGCTCGATGCTCTGGGCAAGGCCGGCAACAATCTGTCCTGCGAAGTCTGGTGGAGCCCCGCCTTTCCGTTCAAGTCGTCGCTGACCGGCGCCTCCTCGGCGGATGTCGCCAACGGCTATACGAAAGCAACAGGCAAGCCATGGACGCAGCCGATCGGCTTTGCGCATGCTCTGTTCGAGGTCGCCGCCGACGTCCTCAAACGCAGCGCCGATCCGACCGATCCCAAAGCCAATGTCGCCTCGATCGCCGCCACCGATATGACGACGATCATCGGCCCGGTAAAATTCGGCAGCGACAAGCTGCCGCCCTTCGCGCGCAAGAACATCTCGAAGACGCCGCTGGTCGGCGGCCAATGGCGGCTCGGCTCCGACGGCAAATATCAGGTCGTCGTCGTCGACAACCAGACCGCGCCGAACATTCCGACCGGCGGCAAGATGGAAGCGATCGCCTGAGGCCCTCGCCCCAATCCCTCGCGGCGAAAGCTTCGAGGGGTGGGGCGCGGCGGCCTCTAATGGAGACGGAATGATCCTGGAACTGCAACAGGTCTCGAAATCGTTCGGCGCGCTGAAGGCGGCCGATGCGATCGCGTTCGATGTCGCGGAGGGCGAGGCTCTGGGCATTATCGGGCCCAATGGCGCGGGCAAATCGACCTTGTTCAGCCTCATCTCCGGCGCGCTTGCGCCAAGCGCCGGCCGCGTTCTGCTCGATGGCCGCGATGTCACGCGAACCACCGCGCCGCAACGATGCGTGGCGGGCATTGGCCGCTCGCATCAGATTCCCGCGCCATTCGAACGACTGACGGTATTTGAAAACCTTCTCGTGGCGGCATGTTTCGGGCGCGGCAGGCGCGAGGCCGAAGTGGTCGAATCCTGCGGCGAGATCCTGGAGGCGACGGGGCTTTTGTCCAAAGCCAACCGCCGGGCCGGCTCGCTGTCGCTGCTCGATCGCAAGCGGCTCGAAATGGCGCGCGCTTTGGCGACGGAGCCGCGCCTGCTGCTGCTCGACGAAATCGCCGGCGGATTGACCGAAGGCGAGTGCGGCGAATTGGTGGCGGCGATCCGCAAGATCCACGCCTCGGGCACGACGATCATCTGGATCGAACATATCGTGCATGCGCTGCTGGCCGTCGTCTCCCGGCTGGTGGTGCTCAATTTTGGGCGCATGATTGCTGAGGGCGATCCGCGCCAGGTGATGGATAGCGCGCAGGTGCGCGAAATCTATCTCGGCTCGCCGATCTAAGGGACCGGCATGGCGCTTTTGGAAACCCATGATCTGACCGCCCGCTACGGCGATTTCAAAGCCCTGTTCGGCATCGATTTTGCGATCGAGGCGGGCGAGACGGTGGCGATCATCGGCTCGAACGGCGCCGGCAAGTCGACGTTCCTGCGCGCCTTGTGCGGCCTGCTCGCCTCAAGCCCGCAATCCATCCGCCTGGACGGCGAGCCGATCGGCGGCGCCTCGCCGGCCGAGATCGTGCGCCGCGGCATTGCGATGGCGCCGGAGGGGCGCAAGCTCTTCGCTTCCCTAAGCGTCGAGGAAAATCTACTCGTCGGCGCCTGGTCGCAAAAGACGCCGGGCCATTGGACGCTTCCGTCCGTCTATGAGCTGTTTCCGATGCTGCGGGAAAAGCGCCTCGCTCCCGCCACCGCGCTATCGGGCGGCCAGCAGCAGATGGCGACCATCGGCCGCGCCTTGATGTCGAACCCGCGCTTGCTGCTTTGCGACGAGATTTCGCTGGGCCTTGCGCCGATCGTCATCCGCGACCTTTACGCCGCGCTGCCGCGGATCAAGCAGGGCGGCGTCAGCCTCGTCATCGTCGAACAGGATATCGCCCAGGCGATGGCGGTCGCCGACCGCGTCTATTGCTTCCAGGAGGGACGCGTGACGCTGACCGGCGCGCCTTCACAGCTTTCGCGCGACGCCATCCACGAAGCCTATTTCGGCCATTGAAGAGGGGGCGATGACCGAGATATTCGACACGATCCTCCAGGGCGTTCTGCTGGGCGGCCTTTACGCTTTGTTCGCGGCCGGGCTCGCGCTCATTTTCGGCGTCATGCGGCTCGTCAATCTGGCCCATGGCGACCTCATCGTGCTCGCCGCCTATCTCATCTTGCTCCTCGCCAATGCGCTGCATCTTGGGGTCATCCTGGGCTTTCTCCTCGCCTTGCCGCTGATGTTCGCGGCCGGCTATCTCCTGCAGGCCGGTTTGCTCAACCGGGTGGTCGGCGACGACATATTGGCGCCGCTGCTGACCACTTTCGGCCTGTCGATCATCCTGCAGAATGCGATGCTGACCGGCTTTTCGGCCGACAGCCGGCGCCTGACGACCGATGGCATCGAGACCGCGTCGCTGCCGCTGTTCAACGGCGTGGCGATCGGCATCATGCCGCTGTTGACCTTTCTGGCCGCCGTCGGCGTCATCATCGCGCTGAACCAGCTCTTTTATCGCACCGCTTTGGGGCGCGCCTTTCGCGCCGTCTCCGACGATCCCGTCACCGCCCGCCTGATGGGCATCGACGACCGCCAGCTTTTTGCGATCGCGATGGGCATCGCCTTGGCCGTTTGCACGGTGGCGGCTCTGTTCTTCGGCCTGCGCGCCAATTTCGATCCGACGATCGGGCCGGGGCGGCTCATTTTCGCCTTCGAGGCGGTCATTATCGGCGGCCTCGGCAGCCTGTGGGGCACGCTGGCGGGCGGAATCATCCTGGGCGTCGCGCAGACCATCGGCGCCTCGATCAACCCGGAATGGCAATTGCTGGCGGGGCATCTCGCCTTTCTCGTCGTGCTCGCCACGGCGCCGCGCGGCCTGTTCCCGCGCGCGGTGGATTGAGCCGATGGCGATGACCAATCCCGCCGCTCCCCGCTTTGCCGTCCGCACGCGAACCCGCGCCTCCACGATCGCCGCGATCGGCTCGGCCGCTCTCATCCTTGTCCTCGCGGCTTTGCCGTTGTTTGCCGGGCGAAGCGTGACGCAGAACCTGTTCTTCATTCTCACCATGCTTTCGCTCGCCCAATTCTGGAATCTTCTGGCCGGCTATTCCGGCCTCATTTCGGTCGGCCAGCAGGCGTTCGTCGGGCTCGGCGCCTATCTCCTGTTCGCCTGGACTATCCTTGGCGGCGTCGATCCGGTGTTGGCGATTGTGCTTTCGGGCCTCGTCGCCGCGCTGATCGCGCTGCCCACCTCTTTCCTCGTGTTTCGATTGAAAGGCGCCTATTTTGCGGTCGGCACCTGGGTCGTCGCGGAAGTGTTCCGGCTCGTTCTGGCGCAGGTGAAGATTTTGGGCGGCGGCACGGGAACCGCTCTGCCCAAGGAAGTCACCAATGATTCCGCGCTCGTCGCCTGGATCGCGCAGGCGACCGGGGTCCGCGCGGCGGTCGCGCGCGGCATGGTCGATTATTGGCTGGCGCTGATCCTGGCGATCGGCGCGATCGCCCTCGTCTATGGGCTGCTGCGGTCAAGGCGCGGCCTGGCGCTGGCGGCGATTCGCGACAATGAAGCCGCTTCCGGCTCGGTCGGCGTCGATGCGGTGGCGATGAAGCGCCTCGTCTATGTCGTCAGCGCTCTTGGCGCCGGCATGACGGGGGCGCTGATCTATCTCGACAAGGCGAGAATCTCGCCCGACGCCGCCTTTTCGCTGATCGACTGGACGGCGTTCGTGTTCTTCATCGTCATCATCGGCGGCATTGCGACGATCGAGGGGCCGATCGTCGGCGTCCTCGTGTTCTGGCTGATCCAGGACGAATTGTCTTCGTTCGGCAGCGTCTATCTGATGCTGCTGGGCGCCTTGGCGATCGTCATCATGCTATTCTTTCCCAAAGGCCTGTGGGGAACGCTGGCCGACCGTTTCGATTTCCACTTGTTCCCGATCCGTCGTCGCCTGGAATTCACCGACCGCGACGGCGAACTCTAATATGTCCAAGTGAGGAGGAAACCGCCATGAACGAACAAGCCGTGTCACATCGCAAGGCGACCAAATATCCCTATTTCGAGGAGGAGACCTCGGCCGAAGTCGTCAACGCCCGCATGGGCAAGGACGCCGATCCGCGCCTTCGCCAGGTGATGGCGGCGATCGTCAAGCATTTGCACGCCGCCGTCAAAGAGATCGAACCGACCCATGACGAATGGCTGGCGGCGATCAAGTTCCTCACCGACACCGGCCATATGTGCACCGATTGGCGGCAGGAATTCATCTTGCTGTCGGACACGCTCGGCGTTTCCATGCTGGTGGATACGATCAACAATCGCCGGCCGAACGGGGCTACCGAAAATACGCTGCTCGGTCCGTTCTACATACCCGACGCGCCCATCTACGAGTCGGGCGCCAATATATCGCTCGACGGCAAGGGCGAGCCGATCGTCGTGCGTGGCACAGTCGCCGACACCGACGGCAAACCGGTCGCCGGCGCGAAGATCGACGTGTGGCAGGCCAATGACGACGGTTTCTATGACGTGCAGCAGAAGGGCGTGCAGCCCGACATGAATCTGCGCGGCCTGTTCACGGCCGACAGCGAGGGCAAATTCTGGTTCCGCTCGGCAAAGCCGCGCTATTACCCGATCCCGAGCGACGGGCCGGTCGGCAAATTGCTGGATAAGATGGGCCGCCATCCCAACCGCGCCGCCCATCTCCATATGATCGTGACGGCGCCCGGCTTCGAGCCGGTCGTCACCCATATTTTCACGCCCGATTGCCCCTATCTCGAAGAGGACGCGGTGTTTGGCGTCAAGGAAAGCCTCATCGCCGATTTCAAACACGTCGACGACCCCGCCCGCGCCAGGGAGTTCGGCTTCGCCAATCCATTCTGGTCGGTCCATTGGGATTTCGTGCTGGCGCCGGCCAAGGCGGGCGCCGCCGAACGCACGATGTTCCATGTCTCGAGGTCTTAGAATAGATTGTGTGTGGACAGGGCGGCGAGAAGCGGATATTCCCAAGCGGTTAGGTTTATGTTATAGACCCATGCCCCCGGTCCTGCGTATCGGCGGCCTGCGGGTCGTGATTTATCCAAACGACCATCGGCCGCCTCATGTCCACGTTCGTGGGGCGGGTACAGAAGCGGTATTTATTCTCAACTGTCCCTTTGGACCGCCGACCCTGCGCGGCAGCATTGGCTTCGCCACGGTCGAGTTGAATCGCATCGCGTCGGCTCTTGCCGCCAATTTGGCGGCGCTGTGCCGGGAATGGAAGCGCATCCATGACGATTACTGACAGCGACCGCCTCGCCGCCGAAGCTCGGATGCAGAGCGAATTGAAAAACCAGCCGCGAGCCGTCCGCGCGAGCTATGATCGGCGCGTTTCGCGCGTCGTCATCGGCCTGGACAACGGTCTGGAACTGGCCTTCCCGCCGCGCCTCGCGCAAGGGCTGGAACACGCCACGCCAGCCGAATTGGCGATCATCGAAATCAGTCCCCTCGGCGACGGCCTGCACTGGCCGGCGATCGACGCCGATCTATACGTGCCGGCGCTGCTGCAAGGGGTGTTCGGCTCCAAGAGCTGGATGGCCCGACATCTCGGCGCTGCTGGCGGCCGGGCGCGTTCGGAGGCCAAGGCCGCCGCCGCGCGCGAAAACGGCCGCAAGGGTGGGCGACCGCGCAAGCAGGCGAACGTATAGGGGACGCACGGGCGACTGAAGCGCGCCCCTCTGGTCGCGAGACTAGTGACGAATTATAGACTGTTAGCGCCGGCGATATGAAGCTCGATCGCGCCGCGCACGGCGGCGCCAAAGACTTGCCGAAGCGGGGCGTCCGCGACGAGCTTATCTCTCAGCCTCCTTGGTATTTCGAGTTGGGCGCCGGCCTTCCTTCGCCCGCAATTGCAGATATTGGCCGGCTCGGCGCCCGGTAGGCTATGGCCCGTCGTCTTCGCCTTGAATCCGGCGCGCTCCAGCGCTTCGCCGATCGCATCGCGAAGGGTCTCATCACGGCCGCCAATCCAGACTGTTTGTTTGTCGTCTCTATCTTTGCGTCCGTGCACACCGACGACGATCTCGGAAGCCTCGGCCATTCGACGCCCTTGCGGCTCGTCGAACTTCGCCGAAGTTATATGAAGATCGCGATGCGGCCTTCCGGATGCGAGTCCTTCGAAACAGTAAAGAGAAAATTTGTCGGCTGCGATCGAAGCGGAGATCTGAGAAGTTCCAGGTTCGATCTCTCCGCCATGCGGGGCGATGATTGCGATCGGCGACGCCCTGTCGATCAGACATATTCGGTAGTCAACGTCCGCCATCTCGCCTGCGGCCAGATCGGCAAATCTAGCGTATTTGTCAGGCATTACTTCGTCGTCTTTCAAAACATCGTGTTGAGCGTTCCCAGGCCGGCGCTTATAAATGATGCGTGCGGATCACTAACAGACGAAGCGTTTAACTCGCCGTCCATGGCGCGGGGACGAAGCTGCGCATCTTGCCGGGGTTCAGCAATCCAAACGGATCGACCTCGGCCTTGAAGCCGAGCTGGTCGGCGTCGGCGCGCCGGTAGCGGCTGCCGTCCTCCAAAGTGAATACATGCGGATTGGCGACCATCACGCCCGCCGCCTCATAGGCCGCGATGATCTCATAGAGCCGCTCGGCGCTTTTGTAGCGCAGGATCGGCAGCGCGCTCGCCGTGACATGGCCGGCATAGCGCGAAAATTCGAGATGATGCAGAACCTCGTCGCCGAACGTCTCGACCATCAGCCGCACGAGCGGCATCAGGCGGTCGTGCGGAAATAGGCATTGCAGATAGGTGACGCCGCGGTCGCGCTTCAGCATATGCAGCGTCGTATGGTTCCAGCAAAACTCATAGAGCGGCGTCTCGCCGACGCCCTCCAGGCTCGCCGCCTCGTAACTGATCGCGCCGCGCCCGGCCAGCGCGACCTTGAAGCTTTCGAGCGAAGGTTCGGCGATCATCGCGATCAGCAGGCTCTTGCCTTGCGGGCACGAGGCGGCGATCTCGCGAAAATCGGCGGGAATCGGCCAGGTGATCGGCGTCAGCAGCTTTTTGACGATGCCGTCGGCAAGCGCGATCTCGCGCCCGACCTCGACCGCTTCCATGAAATCATCGAAGGCGACGATCACATCGACCCAGGTCCAGGCCGGCGCCAGCGGCATTTCCAGCGCCGTGATGAGGCCGGTCGCGCCAAAGGCGCGGTTGACCTTCTGGGCGTCGGCGCCGCGTAGCTCGATGACGCGCGGCTCGCGCTCCAGCGTGACGATGCGCGCGGCCATGACATTACCGGGATCGCGCAAGCCGCCATAGGTGATCGAGCCGACGCCGCCGGAGCCGCCCGCGACAAAGCCGCCGATCGTCGCACTGCGCTTGGTCGAGGGATGCATGCGCAATTCCCAACCCGATGGGCGTAACGCCGCGTCAATATCGTGCATTTTGGCGCCGGCCTCGACGCCGAGTGCGCCGGGCCTGGTCCACAGAATTTTGTTCATCGAGGTGAAATCGATCAGAACGCCGCCATGCAGCGGCACCGCCTGGCCGTAATTGCCGGTCCCCCCGCCGCGCGGCGTCAGCGGCACGCCATGGCGCACGCAGGCGCGCGCGACGCGGATCACGTCCGCCTCGTCGCGCGGCGTGACAACGATTTCGGCCGACTTGCCGGCGAGTTGCTCGTTGAGGATCGGGCTGTACCAGAAGAAATCGCGCGAGCGGCGGCGCACGATCTGCGGGTCGGTGACGACAGGCACGCCGTCGATCTCGGCGATCAGCGCGGCGAGCGGCCCTGACAAAACGCCTGGTTGCATTTCCTTCGCGGCGCTCAACGCCTCTCCTTGTCTGCAGCCGGCTCGCCGTCAGGCGTCGGCGATTGCGGCATAGCCTGCCCAGGCCTGCCAAGCTTCCCATTGCTTAAAGGCTTCCGCAATGATCGCATAGCCGCGCTCGTTCGGGTGCGCGCCGTCTCCGGCCATCACCTCTCCCGCCCAAGTCTCCGACCGGGCCGCAAGATGGAACACTTCCAGATAGGGAACGCCAAGCGACGCGCACAAAGACCCAAAGGCCTTCGATAGCTCGGCCGTCCTCCTGTCAACGGCTTCGTCGCAGACCGGAAGAGGACCGACCATCAGAGTCGGACGCCAGGATGCGGCGGAGGCGATTATAGCTTCCGCATTCGCCACCGCTTCGGCATGCGGGATGCGAACGGAACTTCCGTCCTCGCGCAAGCAGCCATCGTTTGCGCCGAAGGAAAAAACGAGCCGGCCGTCATATTCGGGCGGCAACCTCGCCTCCGCTTCGCGCCGCCAGCGCAATCGTATGTCGGCGCTCGTGTCGCGCCGGATGCCGAGGTTGTAGCAGGTCAGGTCGTGGCCGCCGCGGCGACTTGCCTCGCAGGCGCGGCCAACCCAGCCGAGGCAGGAATCATCGCCGGTTCCATTGACGAAACTGTCGCCAAAGAAGCAGATGCGCATCGGCGCGTGGCGGTCGATATTGATTGTCATGAGCTTTGGCTAGCAGCGCCCGCCTCATCCTGCAATCTTCGCCGCCCCCGGATGCTTATCCAGCGCCGGCAGCATGTCACGGCGCACGCAGCCGCCGTTCCTTTCTGTTTGCGAGGCTCAATTGGTCTCCTTGTGGAGGCCCGGCTCGCCATCATGGTGCGTTCCCACCCTACGCGACTTCACGCGACGGCAAGATTAGGTGCACGACAGTACCTCGGCTGTCGCTCTTCCGCTCGACACGGCCGCCGAGCTGTTGTGCGAAACCGTCAACCAGCCGGCTGCCCAGCCCGGAATGGGCCCGTCGGGAATCGAGCCCTTGGCCGTTGTCGGCGACCGTCACGCGAAGCTCCCCGGGCGCCCGCTTTAGCGCAACCATGATCGCGCCCTTTGCCTCGCCCGGAAAAGCATATTTGACGGCATTCGTGACGAGCTCGCTCTCGATGTCGGTCTTGAGCAAGATGGAGGTGTCGCCTTCCTTATCTGCCGATGCGACCAGGTCGCGACATAGCTCATCCAGATAAGTCGCCGCGTCGACAGCCTCGACGGTGTCGGCCTTGCTAAGCTGCGAATAGAGCTGCCCGAGGGCTGTGATGCGATGCGAGACCCTCTCGAACGCCGCTTTGCCCTCGCCGCCCTTTTGGTTCCGCCCTTCAATCCAGACCGTTGCGGCGATAAATTGCAGGCTGTTCTTGACCCGATGCGTCAGCTCTTGCAGCAGCATGCCGATACGCTCGTGCGCGGCCGCGTGTTCGCGCTCAACCCTTGCGCGCTCGGTAACGTCGTCGATCGCCAGGAGAATCTGTTGTATCTTGTCGTCAGGCCGGTAAACCTCGCGCGCGTTGAGCATCATTATGCGCCGGCCGATTGACGGGAAGAAATACTCGACTTCAAAGGCCTCGATGGTTTTTCGGCCGGAAATGATGGTCTCGAGCGAGTTGCGGAGCTCGGGAATGTTCCACTGTCCGCCGCCGATCTCATAAAGCTTTCGCCCGACTATGTCTTCCGGCGCGACCGCGAAAGTGTGACAGAAGGAGCGGTTCGCAAACCGGATGGTCAGATCGGGCTCGAGCACGAGAATGCTTTCGCGGATTGTCTCCACGAGATTCAGTGGGTCGACATCGCGCATAAAAGCGACTCCCGCGCATCGGCTGATGACGGGATTCATCCTCGGCGGCAGGATACGATCCTGCCAGAGAGCTTGCGTCAGCCCCCCGTCAGTCTTGATTGTTAGCTCACGGAGGCGGGCGCTGTCGGTAATCTACATTACAAGCTCGGGCGGAGCTCGCTTTTCAGGCGTAGGTTTTGGGAAGATGAAATGCGACGCGCGCCCGGACCACTTGGTAACATTCGCAAGACGCCTTCTCGAGGCCCTGTCGATCAAGTATCGTGATTTGCCGTTGGCCGCGCGCGATCAAACCGGAGCGTTCCAACTCCCGGGCGGCATTCGTGACGCTTGGCCTCTGGACGCCCAGCATTTCGGCGAGCAGGTTCTGAGTGATCTGCAGGGCGTCATCGTCACTGCAGTCGCGCATCATGAGCATCCAACGCGCCAGCCGCTCCTTGAGGCTATGCGCGCCGTTGCAGGCGACCGACACGAGGACCTGCTCGAGAAAGGCCTGGACGTGGGCGAACATGAGATTTCGGAATGACGGCATCGACCCCATGGCCCGCGCGAACGCCGCGCGCGACATCTTTGTCGCGTCCCCCGGGATCTGGACAAGAAGCCGGACGGAGGAACTTTTGGCGCCAAAGACGGCTTGCATGGCGGTGCAACCCTCCCTGCCGATCGTCGCCATCTCAATGATGCTGCCGTCCGCATAGACCGCCACCACCGAGACGACTCCGCTATCGGGGAAGAATACATGATTGAGCGGACTGTCCGCGTCCAACAGAATCTGCCCACGTTGGCAGCGAACGCGTTCAAGCTCCGGCATAAGCTGCTTGAGATTGGAGGATGGCAGGGCGAGCAAGAGCCGATTGCGGGGCCAATTTGGTCGAGCACTCATGCGCTCTAAACGGCGCCAGGCTCGCTTTGGTTGCACGAGGAATGGCGTTGCGCGCCATTCCATGTTTTGCCGCCTCGGCGCAAAGAATAGGCGGCAAGCGTTTGACTTTATCCCCCGGCAGCGCCCCTCACCCCGCAATCTTCGCCGCCGCCGGCTGCGTATCCAGCGCCGTCAGCACCCGCAGCCGCGAGAGCTCCAGCAGCCGCCGCATCGCGTCGGACGCCGCTTCGCCGCGGCGCGCCAGAATGGCGCTGAGCACCGTCTCGTAGGGCTCCATTTCCATCGCCGGCCGGCCGGGGCTCTTTTGCGTCAGCGCGAAGGAAACGCGAAGCGCCGTCTTCACCGCGCCGCCGATCGTCACGAACAAGCCGTTGTGGGTCGCCGCGATAATGGCGAGGTGAAACTCGGTCTCG
>Ga0182024_10002354_pt1 | contig 47136 bp, 43 predicted proteins | sample P32metaG_FD_120480 | JGI IMG/M metagenome (GOLD analysis project Ga0182024, IMG submission 120480) | Permafrost microbial communities from Stordalen Mire, Sweden - P3-2 metaG (Illumina Assembly) | ecosystem: Environmental > Terrestrial > Soil > Wetlands > Permafrost | place: Sweden: Stordalen... | reverse complement strand
GAAAGTGGGCCCGAGGGTTCAAATCCCTCCCTCTCCGCCATTACCACCGAGCGCAGTGCGCTCGGTGTTGTCGTCAACTGAGGAGACGTGGTGCGGTACTGGATCGAGACGCTCGGGTGCCCCAAGAACCACGTGGACTCCGACAAGTTGGCGGGACTCTTGGAGTCCCAGGGCTACAGCGTCGCCTCGTCGCCCGCCAAAGCCGACCTCGTCGTGGCCAACACGTGTGCCTTCATCGAAGCGGCGCGCGAGGAGTCGATAGAGACCGTCCTCGCGCTCGCCGACGTGAAGCGCTCCACGGCGCGTCTCGTGGTCACCGGATGCATGGCCGAGCGCTACGGCAACGAACTCGCGACCGCGCTGCCCGAAGTGGACCTCGTCGCCGGATTCGGTGAGAGCTTGACGGCCCCCCCGTCGACGCCGGTCGCGCTTCGTAGCCGACCGCTCCCGTCCTTCGACCTCTTGAATCTGCCGCGACCGAAGTCCGCCACGCCGTGGGCGTACGTGAAGATCGCCGAAGGGTGCGACCGGCGTTGCGGGTTCTGCGCCATACCGTCGTTTCGCGGCGACCAGCGAAGTCGCTCGACCGACGAAATACTGGCCGAAGGGCGCGCCCTCGCCGAGGGCGGCGTGCGCGAACTGGTCCTCATCGCCCAGGACCTCGCCAGTTGGGGACACGACCGACGCCGCGCCGGTCGCGGCGAGCCGGTCGAAGTGCTGGACGAAGGTGGTACCCAACCACTCATTGACTTGACCCGGACCTTGAGTCGCGAGGTCGACCGCGTGCGGCTCCTCTATCTGTATCCGTCGGGACTGACCAGCGCTCTGATCGACGCCATCCTCGAGAGCGGAGTGCCGTACTTCGACCTTTCATTGCAGCACGCGTCGCGGCCGTTGTTGCGCGCGATGCGACGTTGGGGTGACTCGACACGATTCCTAGAACGCATCGCCGCCATACGAGCCAGTGAGCCCGACGCGACGTTTCGTTCGTCCTTCATCCTGGGCTACCCGGGCGAGACCGAGGACGACCAACGTCGACTGATCGAGTTCATTGACGAAGCCCAACTCGATTGGGCCGGCTTCTTCACCTTCTCGTCCGAGGAGGGTACCCACGCCAACTCACTGGGCGCCCAGGTGCCGCACGAACTGGCCCTGGAGCGACTGCGTGAAGTCAGTGAACTCCAAGACGACATCACCGCTCGCCGTCGTGACGCCCTGGTGGGGACAAGACAGCAACTCCTCATTGACGCGCCCGGCGTAGGGCGAAGCGTTCACGAGTGCCCCGAGATTGATGGCATTGTGATGGTGGATCAGTCACTAACCGTGGGGGCACTCGTCGAGTGCGAGATCGTGGCGAGTCACGGGACGGATCTGGAGGCGGTACGGGTATGACGAGCGAGCACACCTACGGTGAGTCCGCTCTGCTCACGCCGGCCAACATGCTCACGGCCTCGCGCCTGCTCGTGGCGCCGGTCTTCATCTACCTCATCGTCTTCGACCGGATCTCGTGGTGGACGGCGCTCGTCGGATTCCTGGCCGCGATGTCGGACTACTTCGACGGCATCGTCGCGCGTCGCCACGGTACGACGACCTCGGGCGCGTTCCTCGATCCGCTGGCCGACAAGGTCATCGTCCTCGGATCGCTCTACGCGTTGATACTGGCTCGGCCGCACGGCCTGAAGGGCTTCATCATCCCGGCCGTCCTCATCACGTTGCGCGAAATCTGGATGAGCGTCTTTCGGGCGCGCGCCGCGCGGCGCGGGATCTCGATCCCGGCGAGCAAGCTCGCCAAGTGGAAGACCTTCACCCAAGACTGGGCGATCGCCTTATGCGTGATACCGGTGACGGCCCATCACACCTGGATCGGCGTCACGGTGATCTGGATCGCCGTCGTGCTGACGCTCTATACCGGTTGGCAGTACTACGCCGAAGGTAAGAAGGTCGGTCTGCGTGCGCGTTGAGATCGTGGCCGTGGGCACCGAACTGTTGCTCGGTCAGATTCCCGATACGAACTCTCAATGGCTCGGTGAACAACTCGCCGCCCACGGCATCGCTTCGCAGTTCCACCAGCACGTGGGCGACAACCACGAGCGGATTCTCCTGGCTTTTCGCACCGCGCTGGCGCGGAGCGACGCGGTCATCGTGTGCGGCGGGCTCGGTCCGACCCAGGACGACATAACTCGCGCCGCCTTGGCCGAGGTGATGAACGTCCCGCTGGAGCGACACGAGGAGATCGTCGAACAGGTTCGCGCGATGTTCTCTTCGCGCGGGCGTTCCATGCCCGAGAACAACCTCCTGCAGGCCGACGTACCGCGCGGCGCCACGATCATCCCCCAGACGCGCGGAACCGCGCCGGGGCTGATTTGTGCCGTCGGCCAGAAAGTCGTTTACGCCGTGCCGGGCGTCCCCTACGAGATGACCGACATGTTCGAACGCGCGATCCTGCCCGATTTGGTGGCGCGTCAGGTGGCCGCCGGCACGACGTCGGTGATCACCAGTCGGGTGCTTCGCACGTGGGGTGCGAGTGAATCGGCGCTCGCCGAAGCCGTGGCGCCGCGCTTCGATGAATTGGTGGATGACGACCGGGTCACGATTGCGTTCCTCGCCTCTGGCATCGAAGGCATCAAGGTCCGCTTGACCGCGCGCGGGGACGACGCGTCGCACGCGACGTCACTCTTGGTCCACGAAGAGTCGCTCGTTCGAGCCTTGATTGAAGAGCGGCTCGGCGACATCATCTTCGGCGTTGACGACCAGACGATGGAAGACGTGGTAGCCGCGCAACTGCTCGAGCGTGGTCTTACGCTCGCGGTCGCCGAGTCCGTGACCGGCGGGCTCATCGCTTCTCGACTGGTGGGCGTGGCGGGCGCCTCGAAATGGTTTCGCGGCGGCGTCGTGAGTTACGCCTCCGACGTGAAGTTCGACCTGTTGAAGGTGCCCGTCGGCCCCGTGGTGAGTGCCGAGGCCGCCGAAGCGATGGCCAGTGGCGTGCGCACCTTGCTCCACGCCGACGTCGGGTTGAGCGTCACCGGCGTCGCTGGACCCGAAGAACAGGACGGCCAACCAGCCGGCACGGTCTTCGTCGGACTGTGCTTTGGCGAGACACTGCAACACGCCGCGCTGCGACTGCCGGGGGACCGACCGCGGGTTCGCGCCTACAGCGCCATCAGTTCCCTCGACGTATTGCGTCGAGCCCTTATCGCCTCGTCGTAGGTCGACGGGTTCTCGAATACTCTCGCACTAACACTGGAGGTGGTCATGTCGTCATTGGAGATTCGCGTCGATCCGGCCGCCATGGGATTCGACCCCTCGCGGCTCGAACGCATCACACCGCACTTCGACGCCTACGTCGAGGACCGACGACTGCCCGGCTGGCTCGCCACCGTCGCGCGCGGCGGCGAACTCGTGTGGAGCGCGAAGGGCGGATACCGCGACCGCGAGAAGGCCCTCGAAGTGACCGACGACACGATCTGGCGCATCTACTCCATGACCAAACCGATCACCTCGATCGCCGTGATGATGCTCTACGAGGAAGGTCGCTTCGATCTGAACGACGACGTCGGTCAATGGATCGAAGCGTTGAAAGAACCTCGCGTGTGGGCCGGCGGCACGGCCGCCAAGCCGTTGACGGTCCCGGCGATCGAACCGGTGCGTGTTCACCATTTACTCAGTCATATGAGCGGACTCACCTACGGCTTTCACCACGCCCATCCGACCGATGAGATCTACCGCACCAAGGGCTACGACTTCGGTTTCGCGCCCGGCGCCGACCTCGCCCAGGCCGTGCACGACTGGTGTTCGAGTCCGCTGGTCTTCCAACCCGGCAGCGGATGGAATTACTCGGTCTCGGTCGACGTGCTCGGTCGGCTCATCGAGATCTGGAGTGGCCAGAGCTTCGAGTCGTTCCTCCAGGACCGGGTTCTCGGGCCGCTCGCCATGACCGACACCGACTGGTACTGCCCCGAAGAGAAGTGGGAGCGCCTGGCAATGCTCTACGTGCCCCACGGTGGTGACTCCTTTCCCTACGAGGAACTCGCCAAGGCCGTCACCCACGCCCCGCGAATTCACGGCGGCGGCGGCGGGTTGGTCTCCAGCGCGCACGACTACCAACGATTCATGACGATGCTGCTGCGAGGCGGGTCATCAGCTCGAGCGTGCGATTGCTGTCGAATCGCACGCTCGAGCTGATGACCCGCAGCCACCTCCCGAACGACGCCGACCTCGAAGAGTTCGCGACGGACTCGTTTTCCGAGACCAGTTACGTCGGCGTCGGCTTCGGGCTCGGTTTCTCGGTCGTCATCGATTCGGTGAAGAATCAGTCCCTCACCACCGAAGGGACCTTCGCCTGGGGCGGCGCGGCGTCGACGGCCTTTTGGGTCGATCCGAAAGAGGATCTGACCGTCGGCTTTTACACCCAACTGCTTCCCAGCGGGACCTATCCGATCCGCCGAGAGCTGCAGCAGCTCGTCTACCAAGCATTGGTCGATTGACCAGAAAATCGTTGAAATCGCCGCATTTCTAGACCCCTAAGGTGCATGATTAAGAGGTCGTCGGAATATCCATATTACGAACACTTGTTCGTATAGTGTGATTACGGGTGGAGACCGACCGATGTCACAAGAGGCTCATAGCGTTCCTCCGATGACGAAGAACAAGGAGACAGCAATGGCAACCGACGACCGCGAGAAGGCCCTCGACGCCGCGCTCGGCCAGATCGAGAAGCAGTTCGGCAAGGGCTCGATAATGCGTATGGGCGAGAACCTGCACATGAACATCGAGTCGATCCCGACCGGTGCCCTCGCCCTCGACATGGCGCTCGGCATCGGCGGACTGCCTCGCGGTCGCATCGTCGAGCTCTACGGACCCGAGTCCTCGGGTAAGTCAACCTTGGCGATGCACGTGGTGGCCGAAGCCCAGCGCAACGGAGGGGTCTGCGCCTACATCGACGCCGAACACGCCATGGACCCGGTTTACGCGCGCGCCATCGGCGTCAACGTGGATGACCTCCTCATCTCTCAGCCCGACACCGGTGAGCAGGCCCTCGAGATCACTGACATGCTGATCCGCTCGGGCGCGCTGGACGTCATCGTCATCGACTCGGTGGCGGCGTTGACCCCGCGCGCCGAGATCGAAGGCGACATGGGTGACTCGCACGTCGGACTCCAGGCCCGACTCATGAGCCAGGCGCTTCGCAAGCTCACCGGTGGGCTTTCCAAGTCCAATACCATCGCGGTCTTCATCAACCAGTTGCGCGAAAAAATCGGCGTCATCTACGGCTGCTTTAACTACAACGCTCGCGTGGTCCTTGCCGACGGGACGACCGAGAAGATCGGCAAGATCGTCAACCAGAGACTTCCGGTGGAGGTGCTCTCCTACGATGCAACCACCGGGGCGATGGTCCCCAAGCGGGTGGTCAACTGGTTCGACAACGGCAACACGGACCAGTTCCTTCAGATCACGGTGGCCAAGCCAATGAAGAACGGCCGGGCGCAGTTGGCCTGCACGCCCAACCACCTGATTCGCACGCCCCATGGCTGGGTCGAAGCCGGAAAACTGAAGGTCGGTGACCGCGTTCTCGAAGCGCTGCCGCATTACCTATCGGAGTTCCAGGTGGCGGCCCTGCGCGGAACCCTGATGGGCGACGGAGCAATTTCTCCGTCGCGCAGCGGGCTCGGTGCGCGATACCGCTACAGCCACTGCGGCGCCCAGACCGAGTACGCCGACTGGAAGGCGTCGCTCTTCGCCAACGTCGGTTCGAGTCGCCACGTCCGCGAGGATGATGTGGTCACCTACGACTTTCGACCGATGCCCGAATTGGCCGACCTGCGCCGAGCGGTCTACGTCGACGGTAAAAAGGTGTTCGACGACGATTATCTGAAGACCCTTACTCCGCTCTCGCTCGCGCTCTGGTACATGGACGACGCGCACTTTTCCGTTCGGTCCAAGGGCGTCCAGAAGAGGACCGAGGGTCTCTCCGGCCGTGTGACGATCTGTGTCGAGGCGATGGAGACGGCGACGCGAGCGCGGCTCGTAGCGTACCTGGCCGACACCTGGGGCCTCCGGGCAAAACTGGTGGAGAGTGGAGCGACGCGTAAGGCCGTGTTGATATTTGACACCGCCGAGTCAGCCAAGTTTCAGGCTCTCATCGCCCCCTTCGTCCACCCCAGCATGGAGTACAAGATCCTGCCCCGCTTCCGCGGTCGTTTCGCGGTCGAACCGGTGCTCGTTCCGGTACGATACGAACTCGTCGCGATGCCGGTAACTGATGTACGGGTGAAGCCCAAGACGCGCTCGATGCACCGATTCGACATCGAGGTGGAGGACAGCCACAACTACCTCGTCGACGGAGTAGTGGTGCACAACTCGCCCGAGATCACTCCCGGCGGGCGGGCCCTCAAGTTCTACGCGTCGATCCGTCTTGACATCCGTCGTATCGAATCGATCAAGGACGGCACCGACGTCGTCGGAAACCGTACCCGGGTGAAGGTCGTGAAGAACAAGTGCGCTGCACCGTTCAAGCAGGCGGAGTTCGACATCATGTACGGCCAGGGCATCAGCCGCGAAGGTTCGGTCTTGGACGTGGCGGTCGAACTGGGATTCGTGAAGAAGGCCGGCGCGTGGTTCACCTACGAAGGCGAGCAGATGGGCCAGGGTCGCGAGAACGTGAAGGCCTTCCTTCGCGAGAACCCGCAGACCATGGCCGAGATCGACGGTCGCGTGCGCGAGCACATGGCCAACGCTCTTTTGCCGGACGTGGTCGGCACTGGCGTCGAACTCGACATCGACACACCGATCTCACTCGACTGATCCTTCAGCGTCAGCGGTGGCGTCGGTTCATCGGCAGCCCAGCGACCAGTCACGCGCGCGCGCGGAACTAGCGTGACTCCAGTGAATAATCGTCTTCGCTTCCGGCAGTTTCTGGGCGCCCGCGTCCGCGCCCTTCGTCGGTACGTCAACGAAGTGGCGACGGTCGGACCGAGCGACCCGTACGCCAAGCAGTTCCAGTATTTCGGCAACGGTGCGGCCCTGATGGCGCCCCAGGGAGTGATCTACAACGAGCGCTACCTCGCGATCGGCGACGGCTCGCTCATTGGACCGAACGTCTGTCTGACGGCAGGAATCAGCGGCGATCAGACGATGCTTAGTTCACCGGTCGTCTCCATTGGACGAAAGTGCATCATCGGCCGCGGGTCGCACATCATTGGCCACTGGTCCATCGTGTTGGGCGACGAGATCCAAACCGGTCCGTACGTGTACATCACCGACGAGAATCACTCCTACGAAGACCCCGACCAGCCGATTGGTTGGCAGCAACCGACCGAAGCCGCGGTTCGAATCGGTTCGGGAAGTTGGCTCGGAGCCAACGTGGTGATTCTTCCGGGCACGGTGCTCGGAGAGAACACCGTCGTCGCGGCCGGTGCCGTCGTGCGCGGAACCTTCCCTGATCACGTGGTGCTCGGGGGCGTTCCGGCGAAGGTTCTGCGTCACTACACCCGGGAGAATGGATGGCAATCGGGACCTCTGAGTGAGTAGTCGAAAGCTCGGCGTCGATCTCACACCGCTTCGAGTGTCCACGCAGTACCGCCGTCTCTACATCGCGGGATTCATCACGGCGCTCGGAAGTCAGGCCACCTATGTCGCCGTGCCGTTCCAGCTTCGACTCCTCACACATTCAGTGCTCGACGTCGGGTCGCTTGGCTTGGCTGAGTTCTTGCCGCTCGTCGTCTTCGGTCTTTATGGTGGAGTCCTTGCCGACCGACTCAATCGACGGCGTTTGATCATTTCGATGGAGCAGGTCCTGATGATCTCGACGGCGGTCCTTTTCGTCAACGCGCTCCTGCCGCATCCACAAGCCTGGATTCTCTACGTGGACGCCTTCGTCGCCTCCGGCGCGGGCAGTCTCCAGCGTCCGAGTATTGAAGCACTGAACCAAATGTTTGTGCCGCACGAGATGCAACGAGCAGCGTCGACGCTCGCGAACATTCGCATGACGACCGCGTCAATTATCGGGCCCGCTCTCGGAGGGTTCGCCGCCATCGCGCTCGGTCCCGGCTCGGTCTATCTGGCAAATCTCGTGACGTTCACTCTGTCACTGATTCTCCTTTACTCTCTTCGCGCGACCGCGGCGAGCGTGCCCGCCGAAGATGGCGACGTGGCAGCCCTTCGGTCGGGGCTGCGCTACGCGAAGTCGCGACCGGACATCGTGGGCACCTACATCATCGACTTGCTGGCAATGGTTCTTGCGTTCCCCATCGTCATGCTGCCCTTCGTCGCCGCACGATTCCACGAAACCTATGCCCTGGCGCTGCTTTACTGCGGACTTCCGAGTGGCGCTCTCATAGCGACCTTGACGTCGGGATGGTCTCGCAAAATCCATCGGTACGGGCGAGCGATCGTCTTCGCGGCGGCGCTCTGGGGTCTCGGAATCGCTCTTTTCGGCTACTCTTCGTCACTTTGGTTCGTTTTTCTCGGGCTCGCCATCGGTGGCGGCGCTGACGCGATCAGTGGCATTTTTCGCACCACCATGTGGAACGAGTCGATTCCTCCGGAGATGCGCGGACGCATGGCCGGTATCGAGATGATTTCGTACTCGCTCGGACCGACGGCTGGACAGTTCCGCGCTGGCGTCATGGCGGCCTGGACGACGTTGCGTTTCTCCTTGACCTTTGGCGGGCTTGCCTGTACCGGATCGGTCGGTGCCGTCGCGCTCGCCCTACCTCGACTGTGGAGTTTCGATGCCCGCACCGACGTGCACGTCGCCGAAGTGCGCGAGATGCGTTCGGGCGAAGACCACTCAGAGTCCTGACGACGAATCGCCAACCTCTACGATTCTGTGGTGAGTTCTACGACATTTCTCGTGACGGTGAGTGGTCCGGACCGCGTGGGTGTCGGGGCCGAGCTCTTCTCCGCTCTCACGTCGCTCGGAGCTAAGGGCATTGAGATAACCGACGTGGCGCAGATAACCATTCGAGGCGCTCTGGTGCTCTGCGTCGAAGTGAGTTCTCGAAACACCGTGACTCGAGCCGTCATCGAAGAGGCGTTGGCGCAACGTGACATCGTCACCCACGGAATTACCGCGACGATTGAAGAAGTGACGCCGAGCGACGTGAGCGATGGTCGCCGACTCTTGGTCACGTTCCTCGCCCCGCGAATTGGCGCGACGCAGTTGGAAGGCGTCTTCGCGGCGATCGCCGCGTCCGGCTCGACGTGCGAACGGATCGTGCACCTTGCCAGTTACCCGGTCGACTGCTACGAACTCGTCGTGCGTGGATCCGATCACGTGTCACTTCGCGAAGCACTCGTCGACGTCGCGCGTGACACGGGTATTGATCTGGCGGTGCAGCGCGCCGGACTCCATCGACGCGCTAAGCACCTGGTCGTCATAGATGCGGATTCCACCTTGCTCCAGGACGAGGTGATTGACCTGCTCGCCGAGGAGTGCGGGTGCGCTGCGGAGGTGTCCGCGATCACCGAATTGGCGATGTCCGGTGAAATCGACTTCGCTGAAGCGCTACGTCGTCGCGTGGCGCTCTTGGAGGGACTTCCGGCCACGGTGCTCGAAGACGTGCGCTCTCGACTCCGATTGACGCCGGGGGCGCGAACGTTGCTGCGCACCTTGCAACGACTCGGTTATGTCCCAGCCGTCGTGTCGGGTGGTTTCGTCGAGGTACTGGCGCCCTTGATGGCCGAACTAAAGGTCGAGCACCTTGCGGCCAATCGGCTGGAAATCCTTGACGACAAATTGACGGGCCAACTGGTGGGCGAGATCGTCGATCGGGCGGGCAAAGCCAACGCGCTACGTCGCTTCGCCGAGGACGTGGGCGTTCCGTTGGAACAGACGGTGGCGGTGGGCGACGGCGCCAACGACATCGACATGCTCTCGGCGGCCGGCTTGGGCATCGCCTTTAACGCGAAGCCCGTCGTCCAAGAGCACGCCGACACCCAACTGACCGTGCCGTACTTGGACGCGGTGCTGTATTTCCTGGGCATCAGTCGCGAAGAAATTGAGACGGTGTAGTCGGGGGCCTCGGCGAGAATTGGCTACGGTTGCGCCTACGCCATGTCATACATCTTGTCTTTTACCGAGTAGTAATGTCAGTCCTAGTAGGGAAAAGGGGGACCCGTGAAGGTACGCATTGACCCTGAAATCTGTCAAGGGCAGGGCCGTTGTTTCTCGATCGCCCCGGGAGTCTTCGACTTCGACGATCTCGGCAATGGCGTCGTCATTGGCGACGGCACGTTAACGAACGACACGATCGAACTGGCGCGACTCGCCCAGTCGAACTGTCCCGAGCACGCCATCTTCATCGAGGAGTAACGATGACCGACCGCCCCCTCGTTCAAGACTTTGCCACCGACTGGGATCACTCCGATCCGCAGTGGGTCGCCGACCCCTACCCGATTTGGGACGACCTTCGCCAGCGTTGTCCGGTCGCGCGCACCGAGCGCTACGGCGGCGGCTGGTTCCCGGTGACCCACGCCGGCGTCTCGGAGATCGCCAAGGACACCGACAACTTCACCAGTCGCAACGTCGTCATCGGCAACGGCCGACCGACCGAGCTGGACCTGCCCGCACCGATTGGTGTGGCGCCGCCGATCACCTCGGACCCGCCGTTCCACGCGATCGCGCGCCGGCTCATCCTGCCGGCCTTCGCGCCCGGTCCCATCAACGCCCTCGAGCCGATGATCCGAGAGTTGTGTTCGAGCCTGCTCGACGGGCTGGTCGGTGAGGACGTGGTGAACGCCGGTACCAGGTACGCGCAGTACATTCCGCCAGGCGTCATTCGAGGCATGTTGGGCTTCCCGGAAGAGGACATTGAGCACTTCCTCGAAATGGTCCACATCATCATGGAGGGCATCGATCACGCGGAGGAGGAGCGCATCATCGAGTTCGAGCCCGTGGAGGCGTACTTCGTCGCCCAGATGGAAGACCACATCGAGAACCCACGAGACGATCTCACGTCGTATCTGTTGAACGTGGAACTCGACGGACAGAACCTGGCGATGGAGCACGTGTTCGGAACCATGGTCCTCATCCTCGTGGCCGGTATCGACACCACGTGGTCGGCCATTGGTTCGGCGATCTGGCATCTCGCCCAGAACCCCGAAGACTTGGCACGACTCGTCAACGAGCCCGACCTCATGCCCGTCGCCATTGAGGAGTTCCTCCGCTTTTACGCGCCGGTCACCATGGCACGACTGGTCAAGCACGACATGGAGTATCAGGGCTGTCCCATGAAGGAAGACGACTGGATCCTGCTGGGCTTTCCGGCCGCCAATCGTGACCCCGTCGCCTTCAAAGACGCCGACCAGTTCATCATTGATCGCGCCGAGAACCGCCACGTCGCCTTCGGCCTGGGTATCCACCGCTGTGCCGGATCCAATCTGGCTCGACTGGAGATGCGCGTCGCCTTGGAGGAGTTCATCAAGCGCTACCCGCGGTTCGACTTGGCCGAACCCGACGCGGTGACCTGGGCGCCCGGTCAGATTCGCGGACCACGGAACTTGCCGATTCGAATACTGCCGTAGCGGGGGAGTGATGAGCGACATCGTTGAGGAATCGGCGAAGGTGCCGGTCCACGACTTCGCCTCCGACTGGGACCACACCGATCCGCAGTGGGTGAACGACCCGTATCCCATTTGGGAGGACCTGCGAGAACGCTGCCCGGTCGCGCACACCGATCGTTACGGCGGCGGATGGTTCCCCACGACGCACGAGATGGTGTCCTCGATCGCCAATGACACGGAGCACTTCACGAGCCGCATGGTGGTGGTGGTGCACAACAAATACCCGCCGAACTTCATACCCGCGCCGATCGGTGGCGCGCCACCAATCACGTCCGATCCACCCTTTCACTCGATCGCTCGTCGCGTAATCCTGCCGGCGTTCGCCCCGGGACCGGTCAATGCCCTGGAACCGGAGATTCGCGCCCTCTGCAACAAACACCTCGACCAGATGGTCGGACACGAGTTCGTGGACGGGGGAACCGACTACGCCCAGTTCATCCCGCCCGGCGTCATCGCCTCGATGTTGGGCTTCCCGTCCGAGGACGAAGAGATCTTCCGGGACATCGTCCATCTGGTGCTGGACCTGATCGACCTGCCCTCAGAAGTTCGCGGCCCGCTGTTTTTGCCGATGAGCGAGTACTTCGGCAAGCAGATCGACGACCACATCGAGAGCCCCCGCGACGACTTGACGAGTTATCTGTTGAACGTCGAAGTGGCGGGTCACAAGCTCGAGCGCCAGCACGTGGCCGGGACCATGGTCTTGATCCTCGTGGCCGGAATCGACACGACCTGGTCGGCCATCGGTTCGGCGATCTGGCACCTCGCGCGTCATCCCGATGACCTGGCGCGACTGGTGAACGAGCCCGATCTGATGCCGGTGGCCGTCGAGGAGTTCTTGCGGTTTTACGCTCCGGTGACGATGGCCCGGTTGGTCGCCGAGGACTACGAGTTCTACGGCTGTCCGATGAAGAAAGACGACTGGGTCCTCTTGGGTTTCCCGGCCGCCAACCGCGACCCGAACGCCTTCGAAGACGCCGACAAATTCATCATCGACCGCGCCGCCAATCGACACGCCGCCTTCGGGCTGGGTATCCACCGTTGCGTCGGCTCGAACCTCGCGCGTCTGGAACTGCGCGTCGCCGTGGAGGAGTTCATCAAGCGGTTCCCGAAGTTCGAACTGGTCGACGGCGACACGGTGACGTGGGCTCCCGGCCAGGTACGCGGACCGCGACACCTGCCGCTTCGCATTCTGTCCTAGTCGACTACAGCCCGAGGTTCGGGCGGGCCTCATTCCAGAGTTCGGCCATCCACGCCTCGACGGCGTCGGGGTCGCGCGGTAATGCTTCCGAGAGATTCTTCGAGCCGGTGGCGGTGACGAGCACGTCGTCTTCGATACGCACGCCGATGCCGCGGTACTCCTCGGGCACCGTGAGGTCATTCGCCTGGAAGTACAGCCCCGGCTCGACCGTCAAGACGTAGCCCTCTTCGAGAACGCCGTCGCGGTACATCTCGTCGCGGGCGTTGGCACAGTCGTGCACGTCGAGCCCGAGCATGTGACTCGTGCCGTGCAGGGTATAGCGACGGTGCAACTGACGTTCGGGGCGAAGCGCGATTTCGGGCTCTTCTTTCAAGATGCCCAGATCGAAGAGTCCCTGGGCGAGGATCTTCATCGCCGCTTCGTGGGGCGCCTTGAAGGTTGCCCCGGGCTTGACCGCGTCGATACCGGCTTGTTGGGCCGCGACCACCAGTTCGTAGATGCGACGTTGCGCCGGTGAGTACGTGCCGCTGATGGGCATGGTTCGCGTGACGTCGGCGGTGTAGAGGTTGTGGCACTCGACACCGGCGTCGAGCAGCAGGAGGTCGCCGCGACGCACGGCACCGGTGTTCCTGGTCCAGTGCAACACCGTGGCGTTCGAGCCACTGGCGGCAATGGTGTCGTAGCCGGTGTCGTTGCCTTCGACGCGCGCGCGCATGTGAAAGATGCCTTCGATGACCCGTTCGCCGCGTCCTTCGGCGGCGGGAAGGGCCCGAACGACGTCTTCGAAACCCTGGACGGTGTACTCAACCGCCAGCTGGAGTTGGGCGATCTCGAAGTCGTCTTTCACCAGGCGCTGTTCGCTGAGGGCCGTCGCCAAGACCTGGTCGTCCTTGTTCGGTTCGAGATAGTCGTCGAGTTTCTGGTCGAATCCCCGAACGCTCACGATCTCCGTCGTCGCCAGCGCGGCGAGGCCGTGCTCGAGGACTTCCAGCGGTGCCGTGTCGATCTCGTAGTAACGAGCGGCCTCAGTGACGCCGCGACGGGCCCCGACCCATAACTCGCCGTAGCGCGCGTCGGTGAAGAATTCGTGGGTCCGCTGGTCTCGTCGGTCGGCGAGGTAGAGCGTGCAACGCGGTCCATCAGATCCCGGCGCGATGACGAGCACCGCGTCGGGTTCGTCACATCCGGTCAGGTAGAAGAAGTCGGTGCCGGCGCGAAATCGGTAGTCGGTGTCGTTGGCGCGCACTCTGTAATTGCCGGTCGCCACGACGATCGTGCGACCCGAGAACTCCTCGGCGATGCGCGCCCTACGCTGCGCACAGTACGTCGCGGCGGGGTGTACTTCGCTGCTCGGCGTGATGGTCGCCCAATTGCTCGTCATGTGTTCGACGAGCGCGCGGGGCACGGCGGGACGGTGATCACCGGCCCAAATCCAGTGCTCGGAGACAGGATTCTCTTCGGAGACGTCGGGTTCGGGGACTGCAGAAATGTTCTCGGTCATGCCCTCAACTTACAACCGCTGTAGGCGCTAGCAATAGGCTCCCTGCATGGACATCAGCATGACCCGTGAAGGCTCGGTCGCGGTACTGACCTGGAACGAGGGGGAAAACCGGATCAATCTCGACTCGCTCGCTCGACTCAATGAGCTGCTCGACGAACTCGATGGAGTCGACGGTCCGCTGTCGGTCGTCTTGACGGGTTCGGGGAAGTTCTTTTGCAACGGGCTCGATCTCGGACGCTTCGCCGTTAAGCGTGACGAGTTCGTCGAGACCCTTCACCAATTGGAGCAGACCATCGGTCGATTGCTCGTCTTCCCCGCCTACACCGTGGCCGCGATCAACGGGCACGCCTTCGCCGGCGGGGCGCTGATCTCGTGCGCCTTCGACTACCGCGTCATGCGTGAGGATCGTGGCTACTGGTGCATGAACGAAGCCGAGATCGGGCTCGCTTTGGACGAGCGACTGTGGTCGATCCTGGAGAACCGACTCCCGCGCGCGACGGCGATCGTCGCGGCGACGACGGCCCGGAGATTCTCCGGTCCCGACGCCCTGCGCTTCGGCATTATTGACGCGGTCGCGGGAGAAGCTGATGTACTCGCGCACGCGCTCGTTGTGGCCGAGAGTTTGGCGAACCTTGATCGGTCAACACTGGGCGTGCACAAGCGTCTCGCGCACGGAGCCGAGGCGGAGAAGTTGGGCTACACGCTTTAGGGCTTAGTCGAATTGGTGCCTCCGTTTCGACTTGTTGGGAAATTGTTCTTTGGCCAACCTGTATGCAATTGACCGTCGATATCGTTGCAACATGAACATCGACGTTTACCACGGTTGCACGTTCAAGGAGAAGCGCGACGTTCTCAACGTCTTTTGGCGAAAGAATGTGGAAGCATCGTCGCGCATCGGAACGGCGGCCGTGCAGTACGGCTACTACGCAATCGTCAGTTTGGTCGTAGTCATGCTTGAGCTCGCACTCATTTTGGCGGTGGCGCTCGACCGCAATGCTCTCGTCGCGGCGCTCTCGGTGATGGCAGTAATCTTCAACATCTGGGCCACCTGGTGGGCGATAAAGAGGTATCGGGTTCTGAAGTACCATTTTGCAGCTGAACTGCCCTGATCTAATTAGCGTCGGTTGTGGTCGTCACCTGAATTGACGACACCGTGGCTTGGCTTGGCCACCATGCGGCAAAGAGGCCATTGCTCACCGTTGCCACCACACTCGATCCATCGCTGAGTAACAACGTCGCGCCCGAGACCTGCGATCCAACCGAACCTTCGATCACCGAAAAAAACTGACCGTTGTCATTCGTTGTGTTATTGACATTGACCACCGCCGCGCCGGGAGCGGGGGGCGTCGGCGACGAAGGGTTCGTGGTAACGCTCTCCGAGCCAGAGGACCGGAGAACCACCGAATTTCCAACCGCACTGCTCATCCCGATCGTCACACCGTCCTCGTGCAGTGAGGAATGCCCGTTACCTAAGACACAGAGTGCCGGATTGGTGGTGCCGTAAACAAGAAGCGAGTACGGGCCGCGCACATCGCTCAATGACATTGAAGGAAGTGTCGCCGAAGCCGTGTTGCCTGGTGTGCTGGCGAGGACGGCCGCGAGTGACGCGCACATTGTCTCTGCGGTGCTGAGTTGACCCGAAGTCGGTGACGTCGGTTGGGCCGTCCAGCCGGCAAACGCCGGCGTCGTCCAAGGACCGAAGAGACCCACGAGCGCTGCGGCGACGGCCACGGCTCCTCCGCCGACGCCGGTGAAGACGTATCGCCGCTTCCGATGGGGTGACGGGGTTGCAACTTCTTCAATGAGATGCTGCATTCGTTGCGCGATCCACTCGTCGCTCAGCGCAGGTACGCCAGGTATCAAAAGATCATCGTTCATGATGCCTCCTTCGTGACTCGGTTGTCACCGAGTCGTAGTTGTAGCTTTCGTCGAGTGCGTGACACCCGAGAGCGAATCGTCCCCACGGGAACGCCGAGCGCCACCGAAGTAGCTTCGTAACTGAGACCGCTCCAGAAGACTAGGAGCACGATCTCACGTTCCTGTTCTGAGAGATCGCGTACGACGTCGCTCAAAAGATTCAGCGAAGTCTCCGCGTCGATTCGGTCGATCATGGCTTCGTCACTTGCGATGATGCGATGGCCGTCGAGTCGTTTAAGAGCCTGGGTATAGCGACGTAGCGAACGAGTGGCGTTGCGTGAGGTGTGGTTGGCTACCCCGAGGAGCCACGGCAACGCCGAGCGCTGTTCGAGTACCACCAGTTCGCGTCGGCGCCACGCTTCGAGAAAGACAACGCTGGTGACGTCTTCGGCCATGGCAACGTCACCCGTTCGCCAGTAGCAAATCGAGAAAACCGCGCGCGCATGGCGCCGAAAGATCTCGCCGAAGGCTTCAGGGTCACTCGTCGAAAGTTCCCAAAGGTCCGCGTCGTCGAGTTCGTCGTAGGTGCGCACAACATATAGTGTCCGACGACGACAAATTAGTTCCAAGTTTTCAATTCAAAGTGGCGCTTCAGCCCTTTTCGGTGATCACAACTCGATTCTCGCGCCACGAGTCTTGTTGAGCTCAGAGGTCCTCGATCCAACCTTGGTCGCGGCCGATCTGCTCGACGTCGCCTATTCGAAGACCGGTCCGGTGTTGCAACGTGCGAATCAGGCCACCCGCTTCGTAGAGTGACTCGTGCGTTCCGGTGTCGAGCCACGTTGTGGCGCGCGACAACACCTCCACGCGCAGTTCGCCCCGCTCGAGGTAGGCGTTGTTCAGCGCGGTGATCTCCAGTTCGCCGCGGTCGCTCGGCTTGAGCTCACGAGCGAGCTCCGGCGCTTTGGCGTCGTAGAAGTAGATGCCCGGCACGGCGTACGTGCTCTTGGGCTTGAGCGGCTTCTCTTCGATGGAGAGGACCTTGCCGTCGTCATCGAATTCCACGACGCCGTAGGTGGACGGGTCGCTCACCTGATAGGCGAAGATCAACGCGCCCTCGACCGACGTGTTCTCCTGGAGGTGCGTCCCGAGGCCGGGACCGTAGAAGAGATTGTCCCCGAGGATCAGCGCGCAACTGTCCCCGTCGAGGAACTCCTCGCCCAGGATGAGCGCTTCGGCGAGGCCGTTCGGTTGATCCTGGACGACGTAGGAGATGGCGATACCGAGGTGCGAACCGTCGCCGAGGAGTCGTCGAAAAGCGTCTTGGTCGTGCGGCGTCGTAATGAGAAGAATTTCACGAAGTCCCGTCAGCATCAAAGTGCTGAGCGGGTAGAAGATCATTGGCTTGTCGTAGATGGGCAGTAACTGCTTGGACACCGCACGAGTTATTGGGTGAAGGCGTGTGCCGCTACCACCAGCCAGAATGATTCCCTTCACTGAATTAGTATAGAAGTCTTGCAACCCCTTCCAAAGGTCGAGGTATCGCCATGCGTGTTGTGATAACGGGAGCCGCGGGGTTCATCGGGTCGCGATTCGCCGAAGTGGTACTCGAGAACGCCGAGCGACTCGAGTACGACGACATCGTGCTGCTCGACGCGCTGACCTACTCCGGTCGACATGAGAACATGGTCGACGTGTTGCGCGACTCGCGCGTCAGTTTCGTCGAGGGATCGATCACCGATGGCGACATCACGAACGACGTGCTTAGTGGCGCGCACGCCGTCGTGCACTTGGCCGCGGAGAGTCACGTCGATCGCTCGATCACCGGTGCTCGAGACTTTTACGAAACCAACGTGATCGGTACGCACCAACTATTGGAAAGCGCGCGCGAAAACGACGTTCAACGATTCGTGCACGTCTCGACCGACGAGGTCTACGGATCGATCGGCGAAGGTTCGTGGTGTGAAGACCACATCCTTGAGCCCAACTCGCCGTACTCGTCGAGCAAAGCCGGGTCCGACCTCGCCGCCCTGGCCTATCACCGGACCTACGGTATCCCGGTCATGGTGACGCGGTGCTCGAACAACTACGGCCCGCGTCAGTTCCCCGAAAAGGTAATTCCGCTCTTCGTCACGAATCTCTTCGACGGCGTGAAAGTCCCTCTCTACGGCGACGGCCAGAACGTTCGCGATTGGCTCTTCGTGGACGACCACTGTCGCGGGATCCTCGCGGTCCTCGAAGGCGGTCGCGCCGGGGAGATCTACAACATCGGGGGCGGCACGGAACTCACCAACGAAGAGTTGACCACGCGCCTTCTCGACCTTTGCGGCTACAGCGATTCGATGATCGAGCCGACGACGGATCGTCTCGGTCACGATCGCCGGTACTCGGTCGACTGGAGCAAGATCAAGAACGAGCTGGGCTACGAACCGCAGATGAGCTTCGACGAGGGATTGGCCCAGACCGTGAAGTGGTATCACGACAACGAGACCTGGTGGCGGCCGCTGAAGGTTCGTTCGTGAAGTTGATCCAACTCTCGATTCCCGGTCTCTACGTTCTCGAGTCTCCGGTATGGGGCGACGACCGCGGATCGTTCCGCGAGTGGTTCAAGGACGAGGACTTCCAGGCGGCGGGAATCGATTTTCGCGCGCAACAGGCCAATCTCTCGATTTCCAAAAGGAACGTCGTCCGGGGACTGCACTATTCGGTGGCTCCCGAGGGGCAGGCCAAGGTCGTGACCTGCGCGCACGGCGAGTTGGACGACGTGATCGTCGACGTACGAGTCGGTTCGCCGACCTATGGCCGGTGCGAAGTCGTGCACCTCGCCGCGGGCGAGGAACGATCGGTCTACGTGCCCGTGGGCGTGGCGCACGGATTTTGCGTGACCAGCGAGGTCGGCGCGCTGACCTATCTCCTGTCGTCGCCCTTCAACGCGGCGCTCGAACTCGAGATCAATCCCTTCGACGAAGAGATCAACGTTCCCTGGACCATCAGTGGCGAGGCCGTCGTGAGTCCCAAGGACGCCGGAGCACCTTCGCTTCGCGAACGCCGTGACGCCAACGAGCTTCCACTCTTTCACTGACCACTAGTCGGGTGGGCTGGTGACGCGCCGCGTTGCTAGCGTTGACCACGTGAGTACCACCCCTCTTCGCCTGGTCACGGTCGAGGATCGCAACGTTCAGATCGCATCCACGATTGCGGTGCCGGTGATCGAAACCGAGGCGCAATTAAAGGCACTGATCGCCAGTCTTTCCGGAGTGGACGCCGTGGGCGCCGAAGCGCGGGCTGCGAAACTCTCGACCCGGTCGATCAAGAAGTCCACCAAGCTCGCCGCGATCGAGATGGCCATTTCGATGATTGATCTCACGACATTGGAAGGAGCCGACACGCCTGGTCGAGTGACGTCCCTGTGCACCAAGGCGATGCGACCGGATCCTCGCGATCTCACGGTCCCTTCGGTCGCGGCGGTGTGCGTCTACCCCGACCTCGTGGCCCACGCCCGTTCGGTACTCGGTTCTTCCCCGGTCGCCGTCGCATCGGTCGCCACCGCCTTCCCGTCCGGTCGGGCGTCGCTCGAGGTGAAGTTGATGGATGTCCGTGAAGCGGTCAGCGCGGGGGCTGACGAAATTGACATGGTGATCGATCGCGGGGCCTTTCTCTCCGGTCGCCTCGGCCAGGTCTTTGATGAAGTCGTGGCCGTCAAAGAGGCGTGCGGCCACGCGCATCTCAAGGTGATCCTCGAAACCGGGGAGTTGGTCACCTACGACAACGTGCGTCGCGCGAGTTGGGTCGCGATGCTCGGCGGCGCAGACTTCATCAAGACCTCGACCGGCAAGGTCACGGTGAACGCCACACTCCCGAACGCCCTTGTCATGCTCGAGGCGGTCCGCGACTTCGCCGAAACGGCCGGCCGCACCGTCGGCGTAAAGGTCGCTGGCGGGATACGAACGTCGAAGGACGCGATGCGATACCTCGTCCTGGTGAACGAGACGGTGGGCTCCACGTGGCTCACGCCCAATCTCTTTCGACTCGGTGCCTCGTCGCTCTTGAATGATCTGTTGATGCAACGTCTCAAGCAGCAACGCGGTGCCTACGTGCGTGCCGACGAATTCAGCGGGGATTGACGTGAGCGACCGACAACTCGCCAACTCTCAGCTCGGCTCCCTCGAGTACGACCCGGCCCCGGAATCGGCCGCGATCGCCAAACTGAAGCCCGGCTACGGCCTGTTCATCGACGGCGGATTCAGCGACGGCGAGGCCTACGAGCAGTTCGCGACGGTCAATCCCGCCAACGAAGAGACGCTTTCCATGGTCGCCCAGGCGAGTGCCGCTGATGTCGATCGGGCCGTGTCGTCGGCGCGTCGCGCCTACGACACGGTCTGGTCCAAGACGACCGGCGCTCAACGTTCGAAGTATCTCTTTCGGATTGCTCGACTGATCCTGGAACGTTCGCGTGAATTAGCGGTCGTAGAAACCCTCGATAACGGCAAGCCGATTCGCGAATCGCGCGACGTCGACATTCCCCTGGCGGCCGCGCATTTCTTCTACTACGCCGGTTGGGCCGACAAACTCGATCACGCTGGATTCGGAGTGAATCCCAAGCCGTTGGGCGTCGCCGGACAGATAATCCCTTGGAACTTTCCGTTGTTGATGGCCGCGTGGAAACTGGCGCCGGCCTTGGCCGCGGGCAACACGTGCGTTCTGAAACCGGCCGAGACCACGCCACTCAGTGCGCTCGTCTTGGCTGAGATTCTGGAGCAGGCCGAACTGCCGCCCGGCGTCGTCAATATCATCACCGGCGACGGCTCGACCGGCGCCGCGCTGGTTGATCACCCTGACGTGGACAAGATCGCCTTCACCGGATCGACCGAGGTCGGTCGAATGATTCAACAGCGCACCGCGGCCAGCCACAAGCATCTGACGCTCGAGCTCGGGGGCAAGGGCGCCAACATTGTCTTCGACGACGCGCCGATCGACGAGATGATCGAGGGCATCATTGACGGCATCTTCTTCAACCAAGGCCACGTCTGTTGCGCCGGCTCACGCCTCTTAGTCCAGGAGTCAGTGGCTGACGAAGTTCTGCGACGCCTGGTTCGTCGCGTCGAACAACTTCGCGTCGGCGATCCGCTGGACAAGAACACCGACGTCGGCGCGATTAACTCCGCGGCGCAACTGCTGCGCATCCGCGAACTGACGGCCTTCGGCGAGAGCGAAGGGGCGACGCGCTACACGAGTTCGTGTGAGTTGCCGCAGAAGGGCTACTGGTTCGCGCCTACCGTCTTCGCCGACGTCGCCCAGTCGCACCGAATCGCGCGCGAGGAGATTTTCGGTCCGGTGCTCTCGGTGCTGACCTTTCGCACGCCTGAAGAGGCCGTCGCCAAGGCCAACAACACGAACTACGGACTGGCCTGCGGGGTGTGGAGCGAAAAGGGGAGTCGCACGCTCTGGGTCGCCGAGCGACTGCGGGCCGGCGTTATCTGGGCCAATACCTACAACCGCTTCGACCCGACGAGTCCGTTCGGCGGCATGCGCGAGTCGGGGTTCGGTCGCGAAGGCGGACGTCACGGACTGGAGGCGTACCTCAATGTCTGACGCCCGACTCGATGTCCGCAAGACCTACAAGCTGCTCATCAACGGCGCCTTCCCGCGCTCGGAGTCGGGGCGAAGTTACGAGGTCGTCTCGGCCAAGGGTGCGTTCCTCGCCAACGCGGCCCAGGGTTCGCGCAAGGACGTGCGCGACGCAGTCACCGCCGCGCGCGGTGCGCAGGCGAAGTGGTGGAACGCGACCGCCTACAACCGTGGCCAAGTGATCTACCGACTCGCCGAGATGGCCGAGTCGCGCCGCGACGAGCTCGCCGAACACGTCAAGCTCGCCGAGGGTGTGAACGCGAGGACGAGTCAGAAGACGGTCTCGGCGTCGATCGATCGCATGGTCTGGTACGCGGGCTGGACGGACAAGATCGCCCAAGTGCTCGGCGGGACCAATCCGGTGGCCGGGCCGTTCTTCAACTTCTCGATTCCCGTGCCGAGCGGCGTCGTCGGGGTGATCAGCGTCCAGGAGTCGTCGCTCCTCGGATTCGTCGACACCGTACTCGCACCAATCTGCGCCGGCAACACGGTCGTCGCCCTCGCCAGCGAAGCGCGGCCCACGCCGGCCGTACTACTGGGGGAGATGACGTCGTCCTCGGACTTTCCCGGCGGCGTGCTCAATATCTTGACCGGATTTACCGCCGAGTTGGCCCCGGTCCTCGCCGCCCACGAAGACGTCGACGGTCTCGATCTCTCGGGCGTCACCTCCGAGGTCGGCGACGAGCTCGCGACCCTAGCCGCCGGCTCGATCAAGCGGGTGTATCGCCCTCACGAGAAGGAGAGTGACTCCTCGCTTCGACGCCTGCGTGCCTTCGTCGAGACGTCCACCGTATGGCACACGATTGGACAGTGATGACGAATCCGTACAAGCTCGCACGACGCGCCGCCGACGAACTGCGCGAAGAGTCCGGCTACGACAACTACGACATCGCGATCGTGCTGGGCTCGGGATGGCGTGAAGGTGCGGTCGCGCTCGGTACACCGACGAACGTCGTCTCGACGACGTCGCTGAGCGGCTTCGTGGCGCCGACCGTCGCGGGCCACAGCGGCCAGATCCTCTCGCTCAGGATCGGCGACCGACGCATCGCGCTGGTCGCCGGGCGCGTTCATCTCTACGAGGGGAACACCGCCGACCAGGTCGTGCACCCGATACGCACGGTCATTGCGGCCGGGGCGACCAAGGTCGTATTGACGAACGCGGCCGGTGGCATCGATCCGTCGTGGACGCCGGGCACCGTCGTGATTATTCGCGACCACATCAACTTGACCGCCGCTTCGCCGCTCGAAGGTCCCACGCCGCCCAAGGGTTACGGCTCTCGGTTCGTCGACCTCACCGATCTTTACAGCGCGCGACTACGCGCCGCCGTAAAGAAAGCCGAGCCCCAGTTGGTCGAGGGCGTCTACGCCGGTTTTCGGGGCCCCCACTACGAGACCCCGGCCGAGATCGTGATGGCGCGCACGATGGGCGCGACCCTCGCGGGCATGTCCACCGTGCTCGAAGCGATCGCCGCTCGTCACCTCGAAGCCGAGGTCCTGGGACTCAGCCTCGTCTCGAATCCCGCCGCGGGCGTGACGGCGAGCCACTTGAGTCACCTCGAAGTGCTCGAAGCCGGTCAGTCGGCCGCGGCGTCGCTCGGTACGTTGTTGACTCGCGTCGTCCCTGTCCTGTGAACCAATCGCTGCGCGACCGAGTGCTCGACTGGATCGACGGGGATCCCGACGTCGACGACCGTGAAACGCTGCAATCGCTGTTGGACAAAGGTGACGAAGTCGAGCTCCACCGCCGCTTCGACACGCCGTTGACCTTCGGCACTGCGGGACTACGCGGACCGGAGATGGCCGGGCCGGCAGGGATGAATCGCTACACCGTGCGTCGAGCGACCCAGGGCGTGATCGCGTGGTTGGGTGCGATCGGCGTCGACTCCGCTCGCGGGGTCGTCGTCGGACGTGACGGGCGACACGGCTCGGAGTCGTTCAACCACGAGGTGGTTTCCGTGCTCTTAGGGGCCGGGGTCAAGGTTTACGAAATGCCCCGGCCGCTGCCGACACCGCTCGTTGCCTACTGCGTGAAACAGCTCGACGCCGCAGCCGGCATCATGGTGACGGCGAGCCACAACCCCCCGCAGGACAACGGCTACAAGCTGTACTCGAGTGACGGCTCTCAGATAATCCCGCCCAGCGACGAGATCGTCGAGCGCTTCGCCAACGTGGCAACAAGTCCGGCATTGGGGGAGCGCACGAGTACGCATCACCGATGGATATCCCCGGACCTCCTCGATCGGTACCGCGCCCATATGACGCAACGATTCGCCGTCTCGAACAGTGACCTGGCGATCACCTACACACCGCTTCACGGCGTTGGCGGCGCCACCATGATGAAACTCTTCGCGCGGGCTGGTTACACCAAGGTGACGCCGGTTGCGGCGCAATTCAAACCGGATGGGGCGTTCCCGACCCTGCCGTTCCCCAACCCCGAAGAGCCGGGCGCACTCGATCTCGCCATGGCCCGCGCTGACGAAGTCCAGTCCGATCTCGTGATCGCCAACGACCCGGACGCCGATCGTTTAGGCGCGGCGGTGCGCGACGGCGCCGGGTGGCACGTTCTTGGCGGCGACCAGATTGGCTGGCTGCTGGCCTCGGCGATGTTGCCCACCATGAAGGACCCCCGTGACGTCGTCGCCACGACGATCGTCTCATCGACGTTGCTGCGAGCGATGGCGCGTGACGCGGGTGTGCGATACGCGATGACACTGACCGGCTTCAAGTGGCTCGCCCGGGCGGCCGGTGACGGCGTCCTCCGACTGGGCTACGAAGAGGCCCTGGGCTTCGCCGTTGATCCCGAGGTCGCCGACAAGGACGGCCTCTCGGCCGCGCTGGCACTGTCTCACCTCGCCGACGATCTGCGTCGTCACGATCAGACGTTGATGGACCGATTGGACGAGATCGAGGCGCGTTTTGGGGTCCACTCGATCTTCCAACTGTCGCTGCGAGCTGAGGGCCCCACGGGACTCCGTGCGATCATCAACGCCGTGCAGTCACTGCGCGAACAACCGCCGACGACGTTGGGCGGACTCGCGGTCAGCGAGCACTTCGATCTCGCGCTCGGTTACGAGGGACTTGGTCCCACCGACGGCGTGCTGTTGCAGCTCGGCGAGTCCGGACGGGTCGTCGTGCGACCATCGGGGACCGAACCGAAATTGAAGGCGTACATCGAGATCACCTCGCCGCCGAGTGACGCGACGTCACTCGCCGAGCAGCGACGTCACGGTGAAACCCTCGTGACGGCCGTACGAGCCGATCTGGAATCTCTACTGCAACTCTGAACGCAACGCGGCGTAACCAGGCTTGATCACGGTATTGATCATTCTGAGGCGCTGGTCGAACGGGTAGAAGGAACTCTTCGCGGCATTGAGGGTCAGCCATTCCATGTCCGCGAGGGTCCAGCCAAACGTCTCGGCGCACGTCTCGAACTCGCTACTCATCGAGATTCCACTCATCAGGCGGTTGTCGGTGTTGAGCGTGACGCGAAAGCGAAGTTGGCGAAGCAGTTCGATCGGATGTGTGGCAATGGAGCTGGCGGCGCCGGTGTGCACGTTCGAGGTAGGGCAGACCTCGAGAGGGATTCGCCGGTCGCGCACGAAGTTCGCCAGTCGGCCGAGGTGGTAGTCGCCGTCCTTTTCGATGATGTCGTCGGCGATGCGCACCCCGTGGCCGAGCCGTTCGGCGTTACAGAACTGCACGGCCTCCCAGATCGAGGGCAGGCCGAAAGCCTCGCCGGCGTGGATCGTCATGTGAAAGTCCTCGCGCTGCACGAGATGAAAGGCGCGTAGGTGTTGCGTCGGGGGGAAGCCGTCCTCGGGACCGGCGATGTCGAAGCCGCAGACGCCCCGATCGCGGAACTCGACGGCCAACTCCGCGATCGTCTCACTGAGATTCGCCTGCCGCATCGCCGAGAGAATCGCGCGCACGACGATTGCGTGACCTTCGAGCTCGGCGTCGTGCATGCCGCGAGCGAATCCCTCCAACACGGCCTGGACCACCTCGTGCAACGTCAGACCATTCTCCAGGTGTAGTTCGGGAGCGAATCGAATCTCGGCGTAGACGACGCCATCACGGGCGAGGTCGAGCGACGCTTCGAAAGCGACGCGCTCCAGGTGTTCCTTGGACTGCATCACGGCCGTCGTGTGCGCGAATCCTTCGAGGTAGCGCACGAGGTCACTCCCCGGTGTGTCGGCGATGAACCATTTACGCAAATCGTCGGCGTCGTTGGTCGGCAGTCCGCTGTAGTGCGTCTCGTGAGCGAGTTCCAGCACCGTCGTCGGGCGCAGCCCGCCGTCCAGATGATCGTGCAACAAAACCTTCGGTGCTCGCTGAATCACGTCACGCGTAAGGGCATCTGCCATAAAAAGAGGTTAGTCAACAGGCCTGTGGACTAGTTGGTGATACGTTCCAGCAGCAACGGTTCGGCGTTCACGCTGCGTTCACCTAGGACGACGGCATTGGCGATTGCGTCGCGCCCCTGTTGAAGATGCGCTTGGTCGTCGGCGTGGAGTTCGAACATCGGTTGGCCTTGGCTGATCGCTTCGCCTTCACGAACCAGACACACGACGCCGGCCGCCGCGCTGACGGGATCCTCCTTGCGAGCTCGACCGGCACCGAGTCGCCACGCCGCGATACCGACCGCGAGGGCGTCGATGGAATGAACTACTCCTTCTTCGGGACTCACCACGTCGTCGCGACACGCCGCGACCGGAAGTGTCGCGTCGGGGTCGCCGTCCTGCGCGCGGATCATGCGTTGATAGACCTCGTAGCCTGATCCGTCGTCCAGTTTCGTTTCGGGATCGACGTCGATGCCCACGAGTTCGACCATGATTCGCGCCAGGGCGAGCGTCAACTCTCGAACGTCACTGGGTCCGTGTCCTTGTAGAACGTCAACCGACTCGTTCACTTCGAGCGCGTTGCCGACTGCTCTTCCCAGCGGCGCGTTCATCGAGGTGAGTTGCGCGATGGTCGCGACGCCGTGATCGGTGCCCAATCGGACCATCGTGGTCGCGAGTTCGCGGGCCTGTTCGGAGCTCTTTAGAAAGGCGCCCCGGCCGACCTTTACGTCGAGCACCAGAGCCTGCGTGCCCTCGGCGATCTTCTTGGACATGATCGACGACGAGATCAACGGAATCGACGCGACGGTCGCGGTCACGTCGCGTAAGGAGTACAGCTTTCGATCGACCGGAACTAGTCCTTGGCCCGCGGCACAGATGACCGCGCCCACCGAATCGAGTTGTTCGCGGATTTCGTCGTTGGAGAGAAAGGCGCGCCACCCCGGAATCGACTCGAGCTTGTCCAGGGTTCCCCCGGTGTGTCCGAGACCACGACCGGAAAGCTGGGGGACCGCAGCACCGCACGCCGCCACGAGCGGTGCGAGAATGAGTGAGATTTTGTCACCGACCCCACCGGTCGAATGCTTGTCGACGGCTGGTCGAGACAGTCCGCCTAAATCGAGACGTTCTCCGGACTCGATCATCCGGTCGGTCCAGGTATTCAGCTCTCGGTCACTGAGTCCGTTGAAGTAGATCGCCATCAACAGTGCCGACATCTGTTCTTCGGCCACTTCACCGCGCGCGTAAGCGTCGAGCATCCACGTAATGGCGTCGTCGCTGAGAACACCGTCATCACGCTTGGTGGTGATGACGTCAACCGCGGAGAAGTAGCTCACTCACTCCTCCGCAGTCCGAGGTCTTCCGGACCGAACGCCCCGGGCAAGAGTTCGCGAAGAGGTGTGGGTTCGACGCCGTCGCCCGCGTCGACGAGCAGATCGTTACCGCCGTGCTCGTAGAGCAGTTGGCGACATCGACCGCACGGGGCCATCGGCTCTCCGTCGCCCGCGACGATCGACACCGCGAGGAGACGACCTCCGCCGAGGCGCACCAGGTCACTCACCAACGAACACTCGGCGCACAGCGTCAGGCCGTAGCTCGCGTTTTCGACGTTGGCCCCCACAACGAAGCGTCCGTCAACCGTAATGGCGCAGGCGCCGACCAGGACATGTGAGTACGGTGCGTACGACGTCGCCGTGGCGTGTCGAGCCTGTTCACGCAGTTCATTCCAAGGGATTTCTGTCGGTGAACTCACCGTCAAACAGTACACTTCGCGTGAAGTGACTAACTTTCGAAACTCCTCAGTCGAGATCAACGACGAAGTCGCCAACGCACTCGAAAAGGGCCGCAACGTGGTGGCCCTCGAGACGACGATCATCGTGCACGGGCTTCCGGCCCCGGCGAATCTGGACGTCGCCGAAGAGTGCGAGGCGGCGGTGCGCGAAGCGGGATCGGTACCGGCGACGATCGGCGTGCTCGATGGTCGGGTGGTCGTTGGTCTGAGTGCCGCGCAACTACGTTCTCTGGTGGACCCCGATCGACACGCGGCCAAATTGTCGGCGCGCGATCTGGGCCTGGCACTCGCAAATCACGGGGACGGCGCGACAACCGTCGCTGGAACGATCAGCATTGCGAGCCGCGTGGGCATCGAAGTGATGGCGACCGGCGGCCTCGGTGGGGTCCATCGTGACGTTCGCGACAGCTTCGATGAGTCGGCAGACCTCACCGCGCTGTCACGCAATCAAGTGCTCGTCGTCGCCTCCGGCGTGAAGTCGATTCTGGATATTGGTGCGACGCTCGAACGCCTCGACACGTTGGGCGTCCCGGTCGCCGGTTTTCGAACGGACCGGTTCCCTGGTTTCTACCAGAGCGAAAGTGGATTCTCCCTGGACTGGTCGCTCGCGAACGAGACCGAAGCGGCCGCGGCGTTTCTCGCGCACCGCGAGTTGTCGTCGACGGGATTTCTCGTGGCCAATCCGATCAACCCAGAAAGTGAACTCTCGGTGGAGTTGCACGACCGCGCGCTCTCGAGTGCCCTCGAACGGGCCCGCGCGCTCGGCGTGAGCGGCAAAGAGGTGACCCCGGTGCTGCTCGCCGAGTTTGCTCGCTACACCGCCGGCGCCAGCGTCGCCGTGAATAGAGAACTGGTGGTGGCGAACGCAAGTCTGGCCGGAAGGATCAGTGCGGCGATCGCCCAGGAACGGGTGTGATCGCTCGCGACATCGTCGTCGTCGGTGACGTGATGCTCGACGTAGTGGTGAAGCCGTCGACGGACATCGCGTCATCCAGCGACACGCCGTCACGAGTGCGGCTCAATCGTGGGGGCGCCGCGGCCAATTTTGCTGAAGCGCTCGCGCGAGCGGGACATCACGTGACCTACGTCGGTGCGTGCGGCGCGGACCTCGCCGCAAAACTATTCGAGGACACTCTTCGCGGCGCGGGCATCGAAGTGGCGCTCGAGCGCGTTGACACCTCAACGGGCGTGGTGGTCGCGGTCGTCGATGGCGTCGGTCAGCGCGCCATGTTGACCGATCGCGGAGCGAACTCGATGCTCGGACTCGAGCACGTTCTACGCCGATTTGAACTACCCTTCGACCACTTCCACGTGTCGGGGTATACCTTGCTCGATCCGCTAACCACCGACGTTGGTCGCGACGCTCTCGCTCGAGCGATCGAACTCGGACGTACGACATCGGTCGACGTGTGCTCTGTGGCTCCCCTTATCGAAATGACGCCCTCGGCGTTCATGGAGGCGGCCCGAGGTGCGCGATTTCTTTTCGCCAATGAAGAAGAGGCATTGACCTTGAGTGGGTGTAGTGACGTCACCGCGGCGATCGATCAATTGGCGCATGATTTCAATGAGGTCGTCATCACGAGAGGGGAACACGGGGCTCGAGCGCGAAGTGAGGGCGTTGACTACGACGTGACCGCAACGAGCGACGTGGTCGTCGATACGACGGGCGCCGGTGACGCCGCCACGGGGGCGTACTTGGGTGCTCGCCTTGACGGTGCGGCACCGCTCGACGCGCTGGCGCTGGCCATGACGGCGTCGGCGCGCGTCGTCGGCGGCTTGGGGGCGCTCGGTTAATCGCGGATGTACGGTTTGCCATCGGCGGCGGGCGGGCGGACCCGGCCGATGAGCCCAGCGACCACGGCGATCGTGATGAGGTACGGGAACATTTGGAGGATCTCGGTCGAGATCGGCACCGAGAATCCTTGGAGGTTGGCGGCCAGATAGACCGTCATGCCGAAGATGATGGAGGCCACCACGGCACCGGACGGACGCCAGCGACCGAAGATCATCGCGGCCAAGGCGATGTACCCGAATCCCGACGTGTAGTCCGGCAGGAATTGGCCCTGTGAAGCCATGAAGGCGACACCGCCGATTCCGGCGATGGCGCCCCCGAGGACCACGTTCATATAGCGAACGCGCGCCACGCTGATGCCGACCGTGGCCGCGGCTTGCGGGTGTTCGCCCACGGCGCGCACGTGGAGCCCGTAACGAGTTTTGAAGAGAGCGAAACTGACGACGGCCACGAGGATCATCATGCAATAGAAGAATCCGGATTGGTTGAAGAACAGTGGACCAACGATGGGGATCTTGTAGAGCAGGGGTATCGGCAAATTGGGCGCGATGTTGCCCGTGTTCAGGTTCGGGTACGGTGTGAACACCTGCTGGTTGAGGTACGCCGAGAAGAAATCTATGCCGGTCACGATGACGATGCCTACGATTATCTGATCCACCAAATATCGAATCGCAAAAAATGCGAGCAGGAGACCTATGAGGCCTCCCGCGATCGCACCCACGACTGCGGCAAAGAAGAAATTGCTCGTCTCCGACGCAACGATGGTTCCGATGAACGCTCCCGCGATGAACTGTCCTTCGATCGCGATATTGACGACACCGGAACGTTCACACATGACTCCCGAGAGGGCTCCAAAGATCAGCACCATTACCACTTCTGAACTACCCACCAATATCGAGGTCAAGTTGACAAACGAAACTTGCGACGGCCCCGGGGTGCGCACGGCCCAGAATAAAAGGGCCAGCAACAAGAGCACGGCGACGCCGCCGAATCGAGCCATCACGCCTCGTCGGGGTTGACGCCAGAAGACTTCGATTCCGAGGCCCAACATCGCGAGCCCGAGGATGAGGTTCCACCAGCGAGTGAGTATGGTCAGCGTGCCGAGTGAGAGGGGCGCGTCAGTGGTGTTGACGGGGTCAAACGTCAGCTGCGAGTGCGCGCCCGCGGCGCTTCCCAGTCCAAACACCAGGATCACGAAAATGGCGAGCACGATCATGATGCCGCCGATGACTTTGGTACGGGTGTTGCCACGATAGGCATTGATCGCTAAAAGGACGGGTGCTTCGTCGATTGACATCATCCCCACCCTTGTGTTCCGAGTTGGAGCGCCTGCGTGCGGCCGGCGCGCAATCGGAAGATCTCTTTCACGAGAACGGGCGTCGCCACGAACAGTACGACGACCGATTGGATGACGGTCGCCAGATCAAAGGGGATGCCCGTCGCGGCCTGCATCGCTCGTCCACCAACTCCGAGGGCGCCGAAGAGGAGTGACGCCCAAAGGATGCCAAAGGGCTTGTTGCGACCCAACAGAGCGACCGTGATCGCCGTGAACCCGATGCCCGCGTCACCGATGAGGAATGTGCCGTCGACGTAGTGCGTCGTGCTCGCCACTTGCACGACACCGGCCAGTCCGGCGAGGCCGCCGGAGATCAAGAACACGAGGATGACGACAGCGCGAGGACTGATTCCCGATGCCCGGGCCGCCGACGGACTCGCACCGGTCACGCGAAAGTCGAAACCGAGCGACGAACGCTCTAGGAACCACCAGGCAAAGGCGACCACGGCCGCCGCGACGAATATTCCGTAGCTCACTCGAAGTCCCGAGGCGACGCCAAAGAGTGGTGGGAGTTGCGCCGACGCGTGCATTGTTCGCCCGATGTCGTTGGACTGGCCGGGCTGCTGATAGGGAGTGGAGAGAACCACGTAGAGCAAGAAGGCGTAGATGACGTAGTTCTCCATGATGGTGACAATCACTTCGTGCGCGCCCGTGTACGCCTTCAAGACGCCGGGCAGCGCACCGGCGAGCGCGCCACCCAGGATTCCCGCGATGAGGGTGAGCGGTAGATGGATAACCATCGGCAGTTTGATCATCGACCCGACGACGGCGCCGGCGATGCCGCCCAAGACGGCTTGACCGTTGCCGCCGATGTTGAAGAGTCCCGTTTGGAACGAGATACCGACGCCGATGCTGACGATAACGAGTGGCGTCGCGTACGTGAGAGTCTCGGAGATCGGAGTCAACGTGTTGTCCCACCCGCGACCCGTGGTGAGCGAGTGCCAGAATCCGGCGGGATCGATCACCGAACCAGTGAACATGTCGCGATAGGCGGCGCCGACGTTATCAAAAGTGACCTTGAGGGCGTGACCGGGCGCGCCCCAGCTGTCGAAGAATCCGCGAAAGGCATCGAGAATCGTGGCCGTCGTGAAGATGATGATGAAGGCGCCCACGACAAAGCCCAAAAAGAGGGCGAGGATGGTGACGACGACCGGATTCTGGCTCGTCAGCGCCATCCAAAGCGACACGGGTGATCGGCGACGGGTCGCGACGTCAGTCACCTGATGTCCCCACCGTGGTTCCGGCCATCATCAGACCAATATCCTCTCGACTGGTCGAAGGATCGACGATGCCGCTAATTCTTCCGGCGTACATTACGGCAATTCGGTCACCGAGAGCGTAAACCTCATCAAGTTCTGATGAGACCACCAATGAACCATTACCTCGATTGCGATGAATCACGATCTGGCGGTGCACGTATTCGATCGATCCGACGTCGAGTCCGCGGGTGGGTTGCGACGCGACTAGAAAATCAATATTTCGTGAGAGTTCACGCGCAACAATGACCTTTTGTTGATTACCCCCGGACAGAGAGCTGACCGGATCCTTCACCGATCTCGTGCGGATGTCGAAATCTTTCACGAGTTGTTCCGCGTGGGACGCGACGACACCGAGATTGCGAGTGCCGTTATTGGCGAAAGGGGGCCGTCGAGGAGTGTTGAGAACCAAGTTGTCAGCGACCGACATGGTCAGCACTAGTCCGTCGCGCTGGCGGTCTTCGGGAATGTGCCCCAGTCCGGCGTCGAGGATCTTTCGCGGCGATTCGTTCGTGATGTCGCGACCATTCATGGTGATCGTGCCGGACTCGACCGGTCGCATGCCGGCGATGGCCTCCACCAGCTCCGTCTGGCCGTTACCCTGGACGCCCGCCAGGGCTAGGATTTCGCCCGCGTAGACGTCGAGCGACACCCCATTCACCACCACCAGTCCTCGGTCGTCGCGTACCACGAGGTCGCGTATTTCGAATACCGTCTCGCCGGGGGCGTACGCGTCCTTTTGGACGGTGAGTTCGACCTCTCGGCCAACCATCATGGACGCCAGTTCTGATTCCGTGGCGGTTGGTTCGGCGGTGCCCACGACCTTCCCGTTACGGATCACGGTGATGACGTCAGCAATCGCCCGCACCTCTTTCAGCTTGTGCGTAATGAACAAGATGGACTTACCCGACGCGGCCAGCGACCGCATGATCGCCATCAAGGCGTCGATCTCTTGGGGCGTCAGAACCGCGGTGGGCTCATCCAGGATCAGCAACTCGGCGTCATGGCTAAGGGCCTTTAGGATCTCCACGCGCTGTTGAATTCCGACCGAGAGGTTCTCGACAATGGCGTCGGGATCGACTTCGAGATGGAACTCCTTGGAGACACGACGAATGTCATCCGTGGCCTTTTTGTAGTCGATCCGGTTGAAAGATTTCGTCGGTTCGAAACCGAGCACGACATTCTCGGTTACCGAGAACACCGGTACGAGCATGAAGTGCTGGTGGACCATTCCAATGCCTCGACGAACCGCCGCGCCGGAGTCGGCGAACTTGATCACCTCGCCGTCGATGACGATCTCGCCTTCGTCGGGATGAAGCAGTCCAAAGAGGACGTTCATCAGCGTCGACTTGCCCGCGCCGTTCTCTCCAAGGAGTGAATGAATCTGGCCCGGTTCGACCGTAATGCTGATGTCGTCGTTGGCTGTGAGGGAACCAAATCGTTTGGTTATCCCCCGCAGTTCCAAGCGCATGAGTGTTCATCGTACTCATGACAAAGACCCGGGTTCTCACAACCCGGGTCTTTGTCAAAACTGATTGCCGCGTTGCGGCCGTTGCGTTACTGCGTTACAGCGCTACCACTTGTTCGGGTTGACCGAAATGGTCCCCGCAATGATTCCGGCCTTGGCGGTTGCAATCTCGGCCTTCAACTTCGAAGGAACCTTGACGCCACCGAACTCCAATGCCGTGCCGTCGTTCTTCAGCGTTCCGACGTAGCTGCCGGCCTTGAACGTACCCTTAGCGGCTGAAAGAATCGCGGCTTCGACCGAAGGCTCGACGCCCTTGGCCACGGTACCCACGAAGTACTTGCAGTCCGCGGCGTCCGAGACGCAGCCGTTGCTGTCGACCCACATCACGTAGTGACCTGCACCGTCTTGCTTAGCGGCGGCAACTGATCCGAGGCCCACAGAACCGGCGACGGGAAAGACAATGTCCGCGCCGTTCGAGTAGTCACCCAACGTGATGGTCTTGCCCAGCGTGGCGTTCGTGAAACTACCGACGAAGGTTCCCGTGCCGGGGCAGGCCGCCAGTGAGCACGCGGTCTTCGGCGGGGTCCAACCCAGGACCTTGACCGACTTGCCGTACGTCTTGTCGTAGTAACGAACTCCGGCGACAAAGCCGTTCTCGTACAGCGTTACGGCTGAGAAGTTCTCGCCGCCATAGGTGGCCACGGTCCCCTTCTTGGACATGCCCGCGGCGAGGATTCCACCGAGAAAGCCGGCCTGGTCCGTCTCGTATTGGAGCGCCTCAACGTGCGTGCCGGCCTTGACAACCGGTGCGTCGTCAACAATCGCGAACTTCTGGCTCGGGTGGGCGTTCGCGGCCTTCGCGGTCGCGGGGTCCATCAAGAAGCCGACGGTGATGATGATCCCGCAGTTCTCACCGATGAAGGTGTTGATGTTTGGCGTGTAGTCAGCCGACGATCCCGACGACAGATACGAAGGCGAGATCTTTGTGTCGCTCTTCGCGGCCGCCTGCGCTCCCGCCCATGCCGAAGCATTGAACGACTTGTCGTTGATACCGCCGGTGTCGGTTACGACGCAGGCCTTGAACTTCGTGGCGGCAGAAGCCGACACCGTTGTCGAGGCCACACTCACTGTCAAAGTGCCAAGAATTAGCGCGCTAGTTCCCAGCACAGTCGTGAGGCGACGAATTCTCCCCATGTATTTCTCCCTTTATCGCTCTATCAGTCCCCAATGAAGAGAACCGTCCTCGGCCTCGATGCGCCCCCGACACGGCGACATCACACTTTCGGATAATTGTCAAACGTGAGACTAGCCCCGAATTGAGGCTCGATTTTAGGCAGGTTCTGCCGGAATATTTGGGGAGACCTGCGGTGCGACTTGCGCCACCACCACCGGCGCTGCCAATGCCCGACCGGTGTTACGCGGCAGAGCGAAGGACACGCAGAGCGCGACCGCCGTTACGACGGCCGATATTTCGAAGGCGCGTTGGTAACCCGAAGTGAGAGACGACGCTCGAGATGAAGTGGCGAGTGCGCGGTGCGTGACGTCGGTCGCCACAGTGGCGAGAATCGCCAGCGCCAGCGAACCTCCGACCTGTCGCGCGGTATTGAGAAGACCCGAGGCGAGTCCGGCGTCGGCGCGATCGACGCCCGAGGTGGCGGCCGTCGCGAGCGGCGCAAACAACAGGCCCATGGCAAAGGCGCAGATGAAGGAGGGAATCAAGATGTGGCCGGTGTAGGAGTCACCGGGCTTGATCAGCGAAATCCACAGAAATCCCAGAGTCGCCAGCGTTGCTCCAATCTGTAACAACGGTCGCACTCCCGTTCTCGAGAGAAGGCGCGACGAGATCTGGGCGCCGATGATAATGGCGATGGCCATGGGGAGGAAGGCGAAACCGGCCTTGACGGGTCCGTAACCGAGCACTAATTGGAAGTAGTAGGTCAAGAAGTACCACATGGCGAAGAACGTGCCGCCAATCAGGAGCATCATCAGATTCGCGGTGGTGAGTGACCGAGACTTGAAGATCTTGAAAGGCACGAGTGGATGCGACGCGACCTTCCCCTCCCAGAAGACGAACGTCGCCAGCAGTACCAGTCCCAAAATAAGCCAACTGAGCGTCGTGGACGAAGTCCAGGCGTGCGTCGTCGTATTCACCACGGCGTAGATCGTCGATGCCAGGCCACCAGTGACGAGCACGGAGCCCGTTACGTCGAGCTTGGTCGTGGCGCCGCGGTTTCGCATCTCTCGTAGGTACATGGCCGCGACGGTTCCGGCGAGGATGCCGAAGGGAACGTTGATGAAAAAGACCCAGCGCCACGAGGCCCAACCCGTGAGGATGCCGCCTAGGAGACCGCCCACGGCACCCCCGGCGCCCGCGACCGCGCTCCACGCGCCGATGGCTTTCGGCAAGCGAGGACCTTGGAAAGTCGTGACAATGATGGTGAGTGTGGCCGGGGCGAGGATGGCGCCGCCGATTCCCTGCACGGCGCGAATCGCGATCATCTGGGTTCCGGTCTGCGCGACGCCGGCCCCGATGCTGGCGAGCGTGAAGATGATCATGCCGGTGAGGTACACCTTTCGTCGACCGAAAAAGTCACTCGCCCGGCCGCCCAAGAGCAAGAACCCCGCGAAGGTCAGCACGTAGGCGTTGACGACCCATTGGGCACTGCTGTACGTGAAGTGCAGATCGTGGCCCATGCGCGGCAAAGCGACGTTCACAATGGAGACGTCCAAGACGACCATGAACTGCGCGATACAGGCGATTGACAGAATCAACCAGTCGGGCGCCGGGCGGATGGTCGCGGTCACGTCGAGCGAGCTATCAGACATTTTCCGATTGTAATAGTGAGCTTGAAATTTTCATGACATGTCAAATTTCTTGGAGTTGCCGATATCGGTCACACTGGAGGGCATGGTTGCTCAGTTCATTTTCACCATGCGAGACCTCCGACGGTTTTACCCACCGGACCGGGAAGTTCTCCGCGGCATCAATCTCTCGTTCTATCCCGGCGCCAAAATCGGCGTGATTGGCGCCAACGGATCCGGTAAGTCGTCACTTCTACGGATCATGGCGGGACTCGACGACGGCTTCAGCGGCGAGGCCCGACTCACCCCGGGCTTCAGCGTGGGCTACCTCTCCCAGGAACCGCAGCTCGATCCGACGAAGGACGTCGTGGGCAACGTGGCCGACGGCATTGCCCAGCAGCGGGACCTGCTGATCCGATTCAACGAGGTCTGCGCCGCCATGGCCGATCCCGACGCCGATTTCGACGCTCTGCTTGGTGAACAGTCCGATCTCCAAACGAAGATTGACGCCGCCAACGCGTGGGACCTGGAGCGAACCCTCGAGATCGCCATGGACGCGTTACGACTGCCCCCACCCGACGCCGACGTGACGGTCTTGTCCGGTGGCGAGCGCCGGCGCGTGGCGCTCTGCCGCCTTTTGCTGTCGACGCCCGACCTCTTATTGCTGGACGAGCCGACCAACCACTTGGACGCCGAGTCGGTGGCGTGGCTCGAGCGAACGCTCCAGGACTACAGCGGCACGGTGGTCGCGATCACCCACGATCGGTACTTCTTGGACAACGCCGCGTCGTGGATCCTGGAACTGGACCGGGGTCACGGAATCCCGTGGGAGGGCAACTACTCCTCGTGGCTCGAACAGAAGCAGGCCCGGCTCGCGCAAGAAGAGAAATCGGACAAGGTCCGTCAGGCCGCGCTCGAACGCGAACTCGAGTGGATCCGAATGTCGCCGCGCGCCCGTCAGAGCAAGGGCAAGGCCCGACTCAGCGCCTTCAACGAGTTGGTGGCCGAGTCCGAGTCGAGCGAACGACGCGCCGTCCGACTGGAGATCGCCATCCCTCCCGGTCCTCGCTTGGGCGACGTCGTCGTGAACGCCTTCGACGTGGTCAAGGGTTTCGACGACCGGCTGTTGATCGAGGACTTGAACTTCCTGCTCCCGCCGGGCGGCATCGTCGGGGTCATCGGGGCGAACGGCGCCGGAAAGACGACGCTCTTCAAGATGATGCTCGGCCAAGAGAAGCCCGATGGTGGGTCCTTTGAGGTGGGCAGCACCGTCGCCTTCGCCTACGTCGATCAGTCGCGCGACAATCTCAATCCCGACGCGACGGTATTCGATGAGATCAGTGAGGGCCAAGAACAGATGGTCGTCGGCAACCGGGAGATCCACGCTCGCGCCTACGTCGCGAGTTTCGGCTTCAAAGGTAGTGACCAACAGAAGAAAGTAGGCGAGATTTCGGGGGGCGAGCGTAATCGCGTCCAGTTGGCGAAGGTGCTGCGAAGCGGCGGCAACGTACTGCTGTTGGACGAACCGACCAACGACCTCGACGTCGACACGTTGCGCGCGCTCGAAGACGGACTCCTGACGTTTCCGGGCTGTGCCGTCGTCATCAGCCACGACCGCTGGTTCCTCGACCGGATCGCTACCCACGTACTCGCCTTCGAAGGTGACGCCGTCGTGCGATGGTTCGAAGGGAACTTCTCGGACTACGAAGTCGAGCGTCACAAGCGCCTCGGCACCGACGCTGACCAGCCCCATCGGATCCGCTACAAGCCCATCACTCGTTCTTGACGCCCGGGGCGGTCGTAGTGTGGACCCGTGGCTAAAGGCACCGACTATTCGACGTACCTGCGCATTAACGACCTTCTGAAGCTGCAGATTCCGCTGACCGAAGACGCCCCGGACGAACTGCTCTTCATCGTGGTCCACCAGTCCTACGAGCTCTGGTTCAAGGTGATCGTCGACGAGTTGCGCCGCGCCGCCACAGTCCTGCACGACAACCGTCCCTGGCTCGCCGTCTCGCACCTGCGTCGGATCGTCTCGATCGAGGACCTTCTCCTCACACATTTGCAACTGCTGGATTCCATGTCACCCGAGGGCTTTCTCCAGTTTCGCGACCCGCTGGACCCGGCTTCGGGATTCCAGTCCTTCCAGTTCCGCGCGATTGAGTTCCTGAGCGGCGGCGGTAAGAGGGCGATGCTCACCTTCGAGATCTTCGACGACGACCAGCGGGCGTGGCTCAAGGAGATGAGCGAGATTCCCTCGGTGTGGTCGGGCTTCGAGCACTCCTTGCGACTCACCACGGGCGCCGCGAACGATGATCTACTGGACGTCCTTCGAGCGCTCTATCTGTTCCACGACGAACCAGCTTTGAGCGCACTGCACTCGGTCGCCGAGTTGTTAATGGATCACGACGGGCGCCTGGCGGTGTGGCGACACCAACACATGTTGATGGCCGGTCGACAGATCGGACGTCGTCCCGGCACCGGCGGCAGCGAGGGCATGGCCTATCTCGATACGACACTGGCCCAGCGCCTTTACCCGGCGTTATGGGAAGTGCGGTCGGTCCTGTGATCACGCGCGACGCCTGCCAACGGATGGACGAGACCGACGTCCTCGCACCACTACGCCAGGAGTTCACGCTCAACGACGACGAAATCTACCTCGACGGCAACTCCCTCGGTCCCGTGTCCACCTCCGTTCGACGACGGGTCAACGAGGTGATCGACGACGAGTGGGGCCGGGGACTCGTGCGCAGTTGGAACGACGCGGGGTGGATGGGGGAGCCGACGAGGCTCGGTGATCGGATTGCGCCACTGATTGGAGCCGGCCCCGGCGAGGTGCTCGTCGCCGACACCCTCACCTTTCTGATCGCCAAACTGATCGGGGCCGCCCTCGAGCACCGACCCGATCGGCACGTGGTGCTGACTGACGCCGCGAACTTCCACTCCGACATCTACATCATCGAGGCCATGTGCGAGCGAGCCGGACGGCCGGTCACGATGAAGACCATCGAGCGTGACCGACTGGACGAGTATCTCAACGACGACGTGGCCCTCGTCGAGCTGACCCAGGTCGACTATCGCACGGGCGAGTCACTCGACATGACCCGTATCACGGCGAAAGTGCACGCGGCCGGGGCGCTGATGCTGTGGGACTTCGCCCACTCGGCCGGCGCCGTGCCCCTGGACGTGACCAGCGCCGATGTCGACTTCGCCGCCGGCTGCGGGTACAAGTACCTGAACGGCGGTCCCGGGGCCCCGGCCTTTCTTTACGTTCGCAAATCCTGGCAGGGCAAACTTCGAAATCCACTGCCGGGGTGGCTCGGCCACGCCCGGCCGTTTGATTTTGAACTGACCTACGTGCCGGCCGAAGGGATGCAGGCCTTCGTCACGTCGTCGCCGTCGATCGTGGCTCTCGCCGCCCTCGACGGTGCGCTCGATATCTGGGATCGCACCTCCATGTCCCAGGTGCGAGCCAAGAGCCTGGCCCTGACGGACCTGTTCATTCAACTAGTCGAAGAACGCCTTCCCGGTGTCTTTGAGGTCGTCACGCCGCTCGAACACGCGAAACGTGGCAGTCAGGTGGCGCTTCGCCATCCCAAGGGGTACGGCATCATCCAGGCTCTAATCGAAAACGGCGTCATCGGCGACTTTCGAGCCCCGGATATCTGTCGCTTCGGCTTCACGCCGTTGTACTTACGCTTCGTCGACGTCTTTGATTCGGTCGAACGAATCTCGAAGGTCATCACTACAGAATGCTTCCGAGACCGGCGGTTCGCCGTGCGCAACGTCGTTACCTGAGATTCCCTGTCAGGCCACTGGACAGAACCCCTACGACCTGGTTCGAACGTCAGTGAGGGTGTCCACTCCCTCGCGTCGGGATTCTCCGATGCCAACGTGACCGGCCTTGAGGGAACAATTCGACTTCGCTAACGAGGTTTTGACCTGGAAGGTTGCATTTCTATTCGGCGAGCATGACGCGCGATCGTCCAGCGATCTTTGAATCCTTCGCACGTTGCTGTGCTCTTTGCATCGCTAACAAAGGGTCATCGTTGGCCATAACCATTGTCACGCCTCCAGAGAAAGTAACTGGCAGGTCTCCAATCCGAAGATTCTGCTCCGGATGTTCGAGAAGAGAGTTCAGTTCGTGACAGACACTCGTTGCTGTGAAACCGGGTAAACATAGGACGAACTCGTCGCCTCCCCAACGGGCCACAATGCCAGTCGGAGAAATACTCTCGAGCAAACGTTTCACGCCTATCAGGGCCCGATCCCCGGCTCCCCAGTTGTCCCCTTGGCTCTTATTGAGAATCCGCATATTATCCAAGTCCACAAATGCGAGGGCGTAAGGAGCATCGAAGGAAGGTTGGAGCTCTTCGTAGCCCCTTCGGTTCAGTGCCCCTGTTAACGGGTCGCGCTGGGAAATAATAATTGCAAGTTGAGAGCGGAAACGGCCAAGTTCAGCTTGCAGACCGTTGAGTTTGGCAAGGTTTGCCAAATCCTCTGCCTTCTGTTTGAGTTTCCATTGCGCTCTCGCTCGATGTAAGCGTTGTGCAGTCCAAAGCAGGTGCGTTTCTCCGGGAAGCGGCGAAGGACCCGACACGGACGTGACTCGAACGAGCACTGGAACACTCTTCCCGTTGATCTGCCACGATGCCGCATTCAACTCGTGCCTCAGTCGACGACCCTCTACTGCAACTCCGTCTTGGTTGAGGCCATCGATCAGAACTGCGAACTTGTCAGCGTCTACCCTTGCAACGAAGGCTTGAGGACAGAGACCGTGCAATCGAACAGCAAGCTCCACTAGAACTTCGTCACCGGTGGACCAGTCGAAGTCACTGTTGAGTCTCCGGAGGCCTACAAGGTCCACGAGCACAAGTCCGTAGTGTCTCTCAATATCGGAATTGCGGGCTTGCGCGTCAAACTTCCCCTCTTGGGCCATCAATTCGCCCGTATCAGCCGCTCCCGTCAATCGGTCCATTTTGGAATACGCCTCACCCTTCTCTGCCAGTCATCGTCTCACACTCTGCAGCAATGGGTTCCGGGCATCAACTCAAGGGATCGCACCTGCTCCAGAATCCCCTTAGGTCGGACGGTATCTCCAGATTGGACAGCGATATCCGTGGAGGATGATTCGCACAAAGTCTCACCGGTAATCTCGGTTCGAACCAGCTGCTCGACCCTTCCAAGTGTCTCCGGTGCCGGCGTGGGGACACCCCAGCGGATCCGGCAACCTACACCTTGTAGGCGTAGAAGCCCTGGCCCGATTTTCGACCTAAAAGACCGGCTTGGGTCATGCGCGACAACAATGGCGGAGGCGCGAGGTGGGGCTCCTTGAACTCCTCGTAGAGCGATTCGGCCACGGCGAGCGTGGTGTCCAGGCCGATGAGGTCCGTCAACGCCAACGGTCCGAGGGGGTGGGCGCAGCCTACGACCATGCCGGTGTCGATGTCATCGGCGCTGGCGAAACCGGACTCCAGCATTCGGATGGCCGACAGTAGATAGGGGATTAAGAGCGCATTGACGACGAATCCGGCCCGGTCCTTCGAGTAAATAACGCGCTTATTCAACGAATCGGTGGCGTAGGCGTGGACGCGCTCAGTGGTGTCGGCGCTGGTGAGCAGCGACGAAATCACTTCCACGAGCCGCAGAACCGGCACGGGATTGAAAAAGTGCATGCCCACAACCTGTTCGGGCCGTTTCGTGGCCATCGCGAGCTTGATAATCGGGATCGATGACGTATTGGTGGCCAAGATCGCCCCCGGGTCCGTCACCACCGCGTCGAGCCGTTGGAAAACGTCGATCTTGAGGTTTTCGTCCTCCGCGACGGCTTCGATGACCATTCCACGGTCCGCGAGCCTCGCGAAGTCCTCGCTGAAGCTCAGATTGCCCCTTGCGCGATTGGCGTCGTCCTCGGGCAGCTTGCCCGAAGCCACTGCTTTTTCAAGGGATCGCTCGATACGGGCTTGGCCTTGGGCGAGCGCGTCGGCGTCTCGCTCGATCACCACGACGTCGGCTCCGGCGCGAGCGCAAATCTCGGCGATGCCCGAGCCCATCAGTCCACAACCGACCACGCCAATTCTTTCCATTCGAGTCTCCTCTTTTGTCGAAGCAAGGGCTTCGCGACGGCAAAGTCTACGTCCGAGCCATCACGCCCAACGAGGGAGGTTCCGACCGTCGGTGAGTACGATTAGCAGAACTTTGAAGTGCGACACGAGCCCTATTAATAAGGAGACGCCATGGACACCGTGAATGTCATCGTCGAGATCCCCCGCGACAGTAAAAACAAGTACGAATACGACCACGACAACCACACGATCAAGCTCGACCGCCATTTGATCGTCTCCATGGGTTACCCGGCCGAGTACGGGTTCATCCCCGACACCCTCGGCGGTGACGGCGACCCCCTCGACGCCCTGGTTTTGACCGAATACCCAACGTTCCCCGGGTGCCTCATCGAGTCCAAGATCCTGGGCATGTGCAATATGACCGACGAGAACGGGGAAGACGCGAAGTTGATCTGCGTTCCGGATTATGACCCCAAATGGAAATCAGCGACTGACATCAATGACGTTCCGAAGCAAACTCTCGACCGTATCGCCCATTTCTTCACGGTGTACAAGGATTTGGATGAGGGCAAATGGATGAAAGTAGAGAATTACGTGGGTCGAGCCGAGGCGTTGGCCGAACTCGAGGCCTCGATCGCCCGGTTCAAGGACTAATCAGCCTCGAATTCTCCCATTTCGATCATTGACGACTCCTCCGCGCATCTGGCGCCACACCCAGACCCGACATTTCCTGCTCGGAACCCAACTGCTCTTCTTCTGCGCCTTGGCCGGGTGTCTCATCCTCAATCACGGCCCACGGCCGAAAATGACGAAATCTCTTTCTACGGCGTCTATCACGAAACGGTTCCCCTATTAATGGGCGGCTACGCCGCGGCTTTCGTGGGGCTTTGGCGAACGTCCACTCATTTCAAGGTCTCGGGAGTTTCAACCTTCACCTGGTTCGGACTGAGACTCATCGCGATTTTGCTCTTCGCCTAGCGGGGGAATCGCCGCGGCCTCGTTGCCGGACTGGCACTTCGCCTACCTCCTCCAAGGCGAAATCGTTTTCCACGGATTTACCTGGTGTCTCATCGAATGGACGTACGCATTGACCGACCGCATGAGAAGGACGTAGGTACGTCACATCACAAAATTGGACGATGCAGTAGGAAGTGACTTCTCGGAAGTGGCAATAGTCCAGTTGAGTCGTCGGAGAATTACGTTAAACATCGAGTTGACCAGTTGTTGCGGCGATTGAACTCGCGTCGTTAAAACTTCGGTTCGAAATCGGGCCGGAGTTCCCAGCCGCTTTGACCACCCACGGGCTTGGCGCAGAGAATCTGATGAATCTCGAGGTGGTGGCGCTCGAAGCCGTACGCCGAACCTGACATGTAAAGACGCCACACGCGAGCGCGATCCTCACCGACCTCTTCGACGGCCTCGTCGAATCGTTTGGCCAGGTTTGCCACCCAGTGACGCAGCGTGAGCGCGTAGTGCTCGCGCAGACTCTCGAGATGACGAACTTCGAAACCGTGCGCTTGGAACATCGACACCATGGTGCCGACCTCGTGGAGCTCGCCGTCGGGAAAGACGTAGCGCTCCATGAAGGGGCTACCGATCTTGGACGGACCGCGCAGGCCTAGCGCAATCCGCACCTGTCTCGACAGCTCCGACACCTTAGAAGGGTCCGGGTCATCGTCGAATGAGACCGGTCGTCCAATGGCGTGATTGAGGAAACGTCCACCCGGACGAAGAAGATCGAAGAGTTGTTGGGTGTAGGAGGGCAGCAAACTGCGTCCGACGTGTTCCGACATACCAATGGAACTGATCGCGTCGAAGGGGCCGTCGAGAACGTCGCGAAAATCTTGCAGCCGAAACTCCACCAAGTGGCCGACGCCTTCACGCCGAGCCTGTTCCACAGCGTATCGAAGTTGTGGTTCGGACAAGGTGATACCGACCACCGAAGCGCCGTATTCGCGCGCCGCGTGAATCGCCATGGCCCCCCAACCACAACCGACGTCGAGCAGACGCGTACCCGGGCCGAGTTCGAGCTTGCGCGCCACGAGGTCAATCTTGCGGCGCTGGGCCTGTTCGAGCGTGTCGTGGGTCGTCCGAAACACGGCGCACGAGTACGTCATGGAAGGGCCGAGCACCATTTCGTAGAAGGTGTTTGAGACGTCGTAGTGATGCGAGATGGCCTGACGATCGCGCGAGCGACTGTGCAAGGCACCGCGCTGTTTGGCTTCGATCTTGGGGGGGGCGATCGGGCGAAGAGTGCCGAGGCCAACGACCGTCAACAGGGCGCGCAGATTCTCAATTTTCAACAAGCTACGCATCGGCGGCATCGAGAGGTCAAACAATGCGTCGAGATCTCCGTCGACGTCGAGATCGCCCGCGACGTACGCGCGCGCGACTCCAAGCTCCCCGGGGTGCGTGAGCACGCGAGTGAGGGCTTCGCGGCGCAGAATCTTCAGGGTGAGGTCGTTGCTGGCTGAAGCGACACTCGGCACGGCGACACTGCCGTCGTACGCTTCGACGCGAAAAGGAAGTTCGTTGTTAAACACGGCGGCGACAAACGATGCGACATCCATTGCGTGACCTCCAATCGTCTTCGCGATGACGATACGTCAACGACGACATTCCGCGCTAGCCCCCAGCGCGTGACAATTATGTTGCGAAAGATTCCATCGTGCGTCGTCTCCGCGGAGCATCGCCGATCGTCCAGGGATTATATGCAAAACTTCGTGAGAGCGAGGTGCCCCTAGCCGTCGTTCCAGTTGGTCGATGAGGTGGCCGATTGGAGTGATTTGGGCACCCTTGGACTTGTGCGCCTTGATACGAGCAAATTGCCGACGCCACTCGTTGTCGGCTCTGCTGACGTCGTAATGTCACAGAATTGATAATTCCCTTTAAGCGGCGGCTGCCGATAGAACGTCATCGTTGTGATGGGTTTGTGACGGCGCATTTCGCATGGATGGTGCGCCAAGATTGCGGACACGTCATAAAGCCGCGCGTCGCTTGACTTGAAATGGAATTCCTCGTCCAATGATGCCAATGGAGCAGGTGCGCGATGACGTCGTTGGTTGTTGTGCCGTTGAGGATGAGACGATCGGTGAATAATTGATCGTCTTAACGCAACAACAGGACGTGCGATTCCACAACAAAGAGTTTTTATTCCGGTGATGGTAATTGCACTTGCATGAGCGTAAATTGCAGATATTCGGGATAGGTTATTGGCGAGAAAATTTTTCACTGAGAACCTTTGGGGTGATTTGTGGCGTTCAAAAAGAAGAGCAAAGACGACGATGCCGGCCCTCGCGAGCAAAGCGATGGCGGAGGTGGGGTGACGACCGTCATCGAAGATCGCGTCGAAGATGAGGTCGCTTCGACTGATGACGCCGTTCACGGCCCGTCGCCAAGTTCGGCAGGAGCGAATCCGCCTTCAAACGGCAGCTCGCCCGAGCGGCAGCACATGCGCCTCGGCGATCAGCTCATCGCCAACGATCTGATTACAGAGGCACAGCTGGAGAAAGCCCTCGAGATGCAACGCGACTCGGGCGGTCTCTTGGGCGAGGTTCTCGTCAGTACCGGCGCCTTGAGTGAGCAAGCCCTGGCGCACGCCCTCGCCTCGTTCTTCGGATTCGACGTCGCCAACTTGCGTCGTGACAATGTTGACCCGGCGGCGCTGGACTTCTTGTCCGAGGACGTTGCGCGACAATACGTGGCCTTTCCAGTGCGAATGGAGGACGACAATCCCTACATCGCGGTGGCCGAGCCGAGCGAAGATTTGCGCAACGCGCTATCCAAGGCGAGTGGCAAGAAAGTCAAATTACTCATCGCGCCGCTCAGTGACGTGCATTGGGCCATCGACAGCAACTACCGCGCGTTGGGAACGGTCGCGCAACTTGTTCAGGTGTTCGAGTCGGTCGAAGGTTCGCGCAAGCGGAACGTTGACAACGCCGAACCCGAGATCGTGGCGGACGACGCTCCCGTGGTCCAGGTCGTTGACCGCATCTTGACCCAAGCGATGCGCGACCGGGCCTCGGACGTCCACATTGAACCGGCCGACGACATCGTGCGAGTGCGCTTTCGCATTGACGGCGCGCTCAAAGAGATCCTCCAGCTACCCGCCGCGATCGGCCCGGGTCTGGTAAGTCGAATCAAGATCATGGCCAACATGAACATCGTCGAACGTCGTCGGCCCCAGGACGGCCAGCTCGCGATCAACATCGACGGGAAAGAGGTCGACGTCCGGGTGGCGACGACGGCGACGATCATGGGCGAAAGCTGCGTCATGCGACTCCTGGATAAGACGCGCTCGGTCCTGCGACTCAACGACCTGGGCATGCCCGTTGACACCCACGAGGCCTATTCGAAGATCGTTCGGTCGCCCTTCGGCATGGTGCTCTGCGCCGGCCCGACCGGCAGCGGGAAAACAACGACGCTCTACGCGACACTGAGCGAAGTGAGCAACCCGACCCTGAACGTGATGACCATCGAAGACCCGGTCGAGTACGTCTTTCCCTCGATCAACCAGATCCAGACCAACGAGCAGGCCGG
>Ga0182024_10002353_pt1 | contig 47148 bp, 47 predicted proteins | sample P32metaG_FD_120480 | JGI IMG/M metagenome (GOLD analysis project Ga0182024, IMG submission 120480) | Permafrost microbial communities from Stordalen Mire, Sweden - P3-2 metaG (Illumina Assembly) | ecosystem: Environmental > Terrestrial > Soil > Wetlands > Permafrost | place: Sweden: Stordalen... | reverse complement strand
TTGCTACGCGCTTCTTTCAGCTTCGCCTCGCGGCTACGCCTTGCGTTTCGCTACGGTTGCCATCATCGGCTCCGATTGGCTCCTTTCATCCAATTAGATTCTGCCCATGCTGGGCACACTCCCCAGCGGACCAGGGGTCCGCCCCACAGTATTATGAAATCTGTGCGGCGCCAGGTAGCCGGAATTTTGCGTGCGTTGGTTTTCATGGCCGGCGTTTCATCGCTTTGATCTCGAGATATGCTCGGGGCTGCGCGATCCAGACTCTCGATCTTCCCGTTTCCGGCGCGGACAACCAGCAATACTCTTTCGTCTGCCACCCTCTGTCGAGTGTGTGGATTAACGGAGCGCTTACGCGAACCGACTGGCTGTTTGGACACGAAGTCAAACTGCAAGTGAAGTACCTTGCTCGCTGGGCGCAGTCGTTTTGGGGACTTGGTGATGATCTTTCTACCACCATTCCAGTCGGAGATGTGGCGTATCTCTCAGCTAGCGGGCGTTTCCGCTTATTGGTACCCGACTCTGCACACGACCCGTTGGCTGGAGCGCCGGATCACGCCGGTGAGCTCCAGGTCTGGGCCCGAGACAAAACCAGCCAGGAGATTGTGGCCAATTGAGTCCGGCGGGGCCTCAGATTCTAAAGACCGGCGTGGGCAGCCTGAAAATACAGAGCGAGTACCCCTCGGAAACAGTCTTTGCACCGTGTACCGCGGGGCTTCCTCATTTCCACGATGAGTTCGGTTTCGCGCTCCCACCGGCCACCAGAGACTTGTGCAATCGTTAGCCGCAATTTTTTTTAGACGGTGACAGAAATGCGTTGGCACTCGGCTTGCTCATGGACAAGCGGAGGTATTACAAAATGCTTTGGTACGCATGGGTTTTCCTGGTAATCGCGATCCTGGCGGCTCTTTTCGGCTTTGGAGGAATTGCCGCTGGCGCAGCAAGTATTGCAAAGATCTTTTTCTTCGTCTTCGTGGTTTTGTTTGTCATCAGTCTAATTGCAGGGCGCCGCACGGTGGTTTAGGCGGAGAAAATATATGAAACATATTGCTGGCTCATTGGTCTTAGGCGCGCTGCTGACGATCGGCGGCTGCTCGAATCGAGCCAAAGCGCCCGACGTTTCCGATAACATCCACCATTCTCTCGATCAGGCAGGCTTCAAGGATGTCAGCGTAGATCAGGATCGGGACAAAGGGGTGGTCACGCTAAAGGGTACGGTTCCTTCCGATGCGGAAAAGGCGCAAGCCGAATCCATCGCGAAGGCGCAAGCCGCCGGTGAGGTGGTTGCAAACGAAATCGCTGTTGTGCCGCCGGGCAACGAAAGCGCGGCCAAGACGGTGAACAGCGACATCGACAAGGCCATCGGCAACAATCTCGATGCCGCGCTGGTGCAGAATCGGCTAAATAAAGCCGTGAAATATTCAGTCAAGAACGGCGTCGTGACCTTGAAAGGGCGGGTGGATTCGCAAGCCGCGCGATCAGAAGCGGCGCAAATTGCGGCCAGGGTACCGAATGTGGCGCAAGTGGTGAACGAAGTGGAAGTACGCCATCACCGGGCGACGTCGTCGCGCTAGTAGAGCGCGGCCCGAAATGAGGCTACTCCCCATTGTTCTTGTCACTAGCTCGATCCTCTCAGCGAGAGTGCCGTCCACGTTCGAGGCAACCGCTTATTCGGTAAGCGGCACAACCACGGACGGGGGCGTCACTACGCGAGGGATGATTGCGGCGGATCTGTCGATATTACCGGCAGGCACGCGAGTTCGTATCACTGGCGCCGGCCGTTATTCGGGCGTATACGTGGTAAAGGACACGGGGCCAAAAATCGCCGGCGCGCACATTGATATCTATATTCCTTCGCAAGTGGAGGCCAAGAGATTCGGAAAGCGGACCGTCAGGCTTACAGTCTTGCGCAGAGGTCCAAACACGGCCACGACCCGGTAGGCGCTGCGCTACGCTGAAAGAAGAATGCCAGGGCGTTTCGCGCTGGCAGACGCATATATCGTCGTCTGAATGATCCTCGGTTTGAACCCTAGCCGGAGCACCCGTAGAGCTTAGCTGGGCTGTCAAAATTTGTTGGAAGGGCCCAAGCGCGCACCCCGAGAGGGCGCTCCAGTTGAATCCTATTCAGCCCCATTGATAGGGCACTGTATACTTCAAACGAGGGCTCCATGCCAACGCAGCCAAGCGCAATTGCACCTCTCGATCGACGCCAACGCTTCAGAGCATTTATGAAGCGATTCAATCCCACAGCATCGGCGAAGGTTGCGATCGGGGACGGGTTGATTTGCAGCGAGGGTGGACGTTCCATATTCAAAAAGCTTGCGGCAAGCGCCGACCTGACCCTTGGCAGTCAGCAACTGCTAGTCGGTGGGATCGGATCCGGCAAAACAACGGAGCTGATGTTAGCCGAGCGAGAGTTGGCTGGCAACGGGAATATATTGCCTCTACATATCGATGTTTCGGCCGAAACCGACTTGAGCACAGTGAATTCAGGCGCACTCCTGGCGAGCCTGGGTATGCACCTTGGGAGGGTAGTCGTATCGAAGTTTAATCCTCCCGAGGAGATGTCTGAGGTTTACACAGCAGTTAAGAACGCCGCGTATGGGCATCAAACGCAAGTTTGGGTTCAAGATTTCTCGGAGCCCGAATATGACGAATACGATCCGAGCGACGAATATGAGGGACCGGGACACTGGCAGACGATTAGAGTACCTGGCAAGCTTAAGCCGCCTTTCCCAGCAGTTCGGAGAGATGTAAGAGATCTGGCACAGTTAGTCTGCAAGCTCATCGCTTTCTTGAAAGATCACGGGAAGGAGGTCGTGGCGGTATTTGACGGTCTAGATCGGCTGATTAAGGCTGATCAGTTTTGGTCCGTCGCGGAACAAGACCTCCGGGCGATTAGGCCGCTTGAAGTCTCCGTGCTGGCTGCTGGTCCATTGTCGGTCATGTACGGCCAAGGTCGACAAGTTAAGGACTATTTTGACGAGGTCCATTACTTGCCACCTGCCGTAGCCGATCCGAGAGTATCGTCCTTCCTAATTGACATTCTCCGTTTAAGAGGCGCCGAGGAACTGATGCATCCCGACCAGATGCAGAAACTTTGTCTCGCATCGGGCGGCGTCCTACGCGACCTGATCTCGCTCGCTCGGAATGCGGGAGAGAACGCCTATCTAGAGGATGCTGATAATATTGAGGCATCACACGTCGACAGGGCAATTGAACAGCTCGGTAACAGCTATCTGCTGGGCCTTGGTACCCGCCAAAAGGTGGACCTCAAGAAATTATTGCAGGGAGATGGTTTTGCTCCATCGGATTCAACAAGCATGGAGCTATTGATCACCAGGAGGGTTCTGGAGCAATCGGAATCCCGGTACGAAGTGCATCCCGCCTTGGCCGCGGTTTTATCGCAAACCTCTATCGATTCAGAATGAGCTTTAAGTCGGCTCCAGTATTTGAGATAGTTCGTTTGATCGACCTTCAACCGCCAGGCGAAACCGGATTTTGTATGTTAGTTGACGCGTCCTCCGAGCCACGACTGGTCCCAGATCTCCAAGAAGAGCTGGCCGTTCAGAGTGTAGGGTCTCTGCGCGTCATAGATGTCAAGAACGAAACGGTCCGTGGCCTCGTCGAGCAACTACGCTTGATACAAGACGCGGTAGTGCTCATGTACGGCTTCGACGCATGGAAAGAGGAGCTATTTGCTTCATTGGACGTTAATCGAAGTAGGCTGGAAACCGGCAGCTTTCTCGTATTCAAAGTAGACTTGAAGACAGCCGGCCGTTTTCTTGACAGCGCACCCAACATACGTAGCTTCCTGGGATCGAATATCTTCGTAGCCGCACCTGATCGACAAGCGATGAGTTCTGAAGAGATCGCTGATCGTCTGGCTCAGTTGAGAGGATACTATGGCCTGAGCGATGAAGAGGTGATTGAACGGGCTACTAACAGGGAGCTTCCCGCTGAGCCGCACTTCATAGAATGGCTGGTCCTCTTGGGGAGAAGTGAGCTTGCCCGTTAGGCCTTGGAATCGCGTCGATGCGGCCAAGGCTCTGGAGGCAAGAACTGAAGCACATCTGGCCAACATTGGCCTTCCTCCGCCGCATGAATATTTCAGGGAGATCCGCGTTTACCTTCAGCGAGCAACCGATATACGGCGTACCATAAATGGCGTACATCCTCTATCACAGCGCAGCCTTGAAAACGGCGATACCCAGATCAACGCCGGTCCCACAATTTTCCGGCCCTGCGAGAACTGCATCCAGTTCCGTTCAGGCGCCCAGCTCTCATTCGGAGTAACGCTACGTTTCGATGACGCACAAACTACTCTTCTTTCGTACCGCTTTCATCTCTCCCTTCTGCCGGCCAGTGGTCTTCGATTCGTTCGGATTGATCTCAATCCCCCTAAGGACACGTACGATCCGCTACATGTGCCCCGCTGCCATATACATCCCGGATTCGAGGATATCCACATCCCTTTCCCGGTGATGGGTCCCCTCGAAGTTCTAGACCGGATCGTCCATGTTATAGAACCACATTTCACTCCATAAACCAGTGGCACAGGACTGATGAGATGAAGCGTTCTCGCTGAGCTATGTCGTTACCGGCATAGAGGATCGTCGACGCTACCAAAGAGTACCTACCCGGTAGGCGCTGCGCTACGCTGAAAGAAGAATGCCAGGGCGTTTCGCGCTATTTCTTTTCATTGCGGTTCCCTTATGGAGCCAGACGCCTTGCGAGGGCACGCCTGCTTACTCACCATGCGAAATTCCATTCGAGCTCTCGGCCGGCGATCTCGCGGCGAATCCTAATCCTTACGCGAGCGCGCAACTCCACGCCGAATTCCGCTCGCCGCATTTCAAAACCTATCTGCTGCCCGCGTTCTGGGACGGCGCTCGGAAGTTGATCATCCGCTTCACCCCGACCGAAGCCGGCCAGTGGACTTATCACACTACCAGCAACATCGCGGCTTTTGATGCCAAGGACGGCGCATTTAACGCGGGGTCGTCGGATTTTCCAGGCTACGTAAACGCCGCCAACTTCCACCACTGGGCCACCGACGACAAGAAACCGCACCTGTGGATGGGCTACATCGCGGATCGCTTTCCGTTCGTGAGCCAGCAGGAGTTTGAACAGCAGCTCGCGGCGGCAGCCCAGAACAAGTTCACGCATTTCCGCGGGTCGATCCTGGGCACAGCCGCCGATGGTAGCCATGTTTATCCCGGCCCTGACAAGCCGAATACGGCGTACTTCGACGAACTCGACCGCCGGATTCTGGCCGTCCACAAACGCGGCGTCACCATCGACCTGATTCTCGGATCTAATCCGGACTATATTACGAGTCTTTTCCCCGATTGGCAGTCGCGCGATCGCTTCATCAGCTACATCGTCGCGCGATATGCTGCCTTCAATGTCACCTGGCAGGGTTTGGAAGAGTTCGAGGATTATAAGAATGGCCGTCCGCTGCTCAAGGAGCTGGGGCTGAATCTAAAGAAGCAGGATCCTTACCAGCATCCCCGGTCATCGAATGCCAAGGTGACTTCGTCTTCGTTGCTTCCCGACGGCTGGATGAACTTTGTTATCGAAGCCACGACGAATGACGTCATCGGATCGGTGGAACATCAGTTCTATCAGGTACCCTTCGTCGGAGTAACCGACGCGCAGCATCTCTGGAACGCCACTATGGATGGGGAATACCCGGAGTTTCACGGCGACGGCGCGGCCATGTGCCGCTACTGGTTCGATTTCATCGCCGATACCCGCCATTGGGAGCTGGAGCCCTATTTCGACGTGGATGGCGCGCGCGCGATGGCGCTGGACGATGTCGAGTATGTCAGCTACATCGAGCATCCCGGACCGCCAGTCGAGATAACGGTGGAGAAGCACGGCTACGACGTTTCCTGGTTCAACCCGGCCACCGGCGAATCGGTGGAGCAGAAGAAATATAAAGGTGAGCATTACACGGGCGAAGCGCCCGACAAGAGCCATCCCTGGGTGCTCCTGGTCGCGCGCGAAGGCCGCAAGGAATCGATGCTGAAGTCCTACAAATTCGATTCGCGCGAGGCGCCGCTGGTGCAGGAGATCGAATCCAATCCGGCGAAGGTGCCGTACGTCATCATGGACCCTTCCGGCAACACGCTGGAAGCCGGCAAGCCGGTGAATTTTTCCGCCAAGCTTACGCGCGAAACTCGCGCCACGCGATCGATGATGTTTCTGTGGACCGGTGAAGTATCCATCGACGGACAGGGCCTGCGCGTGCTGGGCACCGGGTCGCCCGGAAGCTTCGTCATCCCGCCGTCCATCGCGCTGAATTTCCCGGCCATTCTCAGCATTCACTTGACCGCGCTGAACGCGAATGGCAAAGCCTACTCGGCCGATCGCGTGTTTCAGCTCAACAAGTGATTCTTTCCATCGATACCACGTCGGAGTTCGGCAGCATTGCGCTTACCGAGGGCGATCGGACCATCGAAGAAATCCCGCTGCATTCGCCCGATGGCTTCGGGCATATTTTGTTCCAGCGCATCGAGCAATTGCTGGCACGGCACGAAGTCGAGCTTAATCAGATGCATTGCTTCGCGGCGGCGTCTGGGCCCGGATCGTTCACCGGCGTTCGCGTCGGTCTTACTGCTGTGAAAGGACTGGCTGAAGCCACGGGCAAGCGCGTGGTAGCGGTGTCGAATCTGCGGGCGTTGGCGTTTTTTGGAACGGCTCGGCTCCGCGCTACCGTGCTGGATGCGCGGCGCGGCGAGGTATACGGCGCGCTCTACGACGACCGGCTTGAAATCGTCGAGCCGGAGACGGTCATGAAGTTCCCGGAGTGGCTAAAGATGCTTCCAAAGAACGGCTTCGAGTTCATCGCCGTCGATTTTTCCCCTTTTCTCGGCAGCGTCGATGCCAACATCCCCGTGATAACCGCGCCCCGCTCGCTTGCCGCGGCGGTCGGGCACATCGCTTCGGCGGAATACAAGCAGGGGCGCGCGAGCGATCCGGCGGCGGTCGACGCCAACTACGTGCGCCGGTCCGATGCGGAGCTGTTCTGGAAGGACTAAGGAGTACAATCTCTAGTTGGTAGGTGGAGATTGAACATATCGGTGAAAGGCGAGTACGCGCTCCACGCTATCTTCGATCTTGCCTTGCAGAAACCGGGCGAGCCGATCAAAATCGCCGACATCGCGCGCCGGCAAAAGATCCCGCAAAAATTCCTGGAATTGATTTTAGCCGGCCTGAAACAAGGCGGCTTTGTCGAATCGCGGCGGGGCGCTGAAGGCGGCTATCTGCTATCGCGAGCGCCGGACGGCATTACGGTAGGTGAAGTTCTTCGCCACGTCGAAGGAAGCAAGAGTAACAAGACCTCGCAGCGCCGGGTGGCCGCCGATCCGTTCGCCGATACGTGGCGGCGCGTGGAACAATCCATCTCCAGCGTGATCGACCACACCACCTTCGCCGAACTGGTGCGCGCCTGGCATGACAAGCAGTCCAAATATGTTCCCAACTGGGAGATTTGATGTTCTATAAGGATAATTCGCTAAGCATCGGGCGCACGCCCCTGGTGAAACTCAACCGGGTGGCGGAGGGCGCGCACGCTACTATACTTGCCAAGATCGAGGGGCGGAATCCAGCCTACTCGGTGAAGGACCGTATCGGCGCGGCCATGATCTGGGATGCCGAGAAACGGGGAACGCTGCGGCCGGGCAAGGAACTGATCGAACCCACCAGCGGCAACACCGGCATCGCGCTCGCTTTCGTGGCGGCCGCGCGCGGGTACGCGATCACTCTTATCATGCCCGATACCTTTTCGATCGAGCGACGCAGGATCCTGAAAGCTTTCGGCGCTAACCTGATCCTGACCGAGGGCTCGGCCGGCATGCAAGGCTCGATATCGAAAGCCGAGCAGATGGTGGCTTCCGATCCCGACCGCTACCTGCTGCTACAGCAGTTTCAGAATCCAGCCAATCCCGAGATCCACTTCAAAACCACTGGCCCGGAGATCTGGGAGGACACCCAAGGCTCCATCGATGTGCTGGTGAGCGGCGTGGGAACGGGCGGGACCATCTCGGGGATCTCGCGATATATCAAGACCGTTCAGAAGAAGAAGATTGTATCGATCGCCGTCGAACCGGTCGGCAGTCCAGTGATTACGCAGAAGCTCAAAGGCGAAGCCCTGCGGCCGGGGCCGCACAAAATCCAGGGCATCGGCGCCGGTTTCATTCCCGGAACATTGGATCTCGCCATGGTGGATCGCGTGGAACAGGTGAGCAACGAGGAATCCATGGAGATGGCGCGGCGCTTGGCCGCCGAAGAAGGGATATTGGCGGGGATTTCATGCGGTGCAGCAGTCGCGGCTGCGGTTCGCATCGCTCGGGAGCCCGAGATGCAGGGCAAAACATTGGTCACCATCCTGCCGGACTCGGGTGAACGATATTTGAGCACGCCGCTGTTCGAGGGGATCAGTACGGACTAAATGGAAATGGCGGACGCTTTTTGGGGTGATAGGGTGAAGCGTCCGCCGTCGTAACGGGGATTTGAATAGATAACGTCGGGACCACCTGGCAAGGTTACGTGGGGACGCTAAAAAAATTAAATCTGTTGATTTTCGCCTTTCTTTCTACTATGCTGGTAAGGAGAAGAAAAGGAGAATAAGCGTTGCCGCCATGCCCCTCCCCCAAAATATACGCTGCGGACCGTGCGGATGGTCTTACTCGCACTGGAACGGAATCGTCTATCCCCAGGTAAAACGCCGCAACTTTCACGCGCTGGCCGATTTGGCCCGCTATTTCGATGCGGTCGAGATCAACACGACGTTTTACCAGAACATCCGGCCGGAAATTACACGGCTCTGGTTACGAAAAGTTAGCAGCAACCCGAAGTTCCTGTTCACGGTCAAGCTCGGCCGGCAGTTCACGCACGATCGATTAGTCGGGCCGGATGAGGTGGTTGCTTTCAAAGAGGGACTGTGGCCGCTTCTAGGTGCAAAAAAACTCGGATGCGTTCTGATGCAATTTCCCTGGACCTTCCGCTACACGGAGGAAAACAGGGCGTTCCTGATCACGCTGCGCCGCGCCTTTCACGAATTTCCTTTGGTTGCCGAGATGCGCCACGATAGCTGGACCCACGAAGAGGCGCTGGGAACCCTGGTCGATTATCACATCGGTTTTGTGAACATCGATCAGGCGCCCTACACCAAGGCGATGCGGCCGGCGTCTTTTCTGACGTCTTCGATTGGCTACGTGCGGCTGCACGGCCGCAATCCGGAGGACTGGCAGCGCGAGTTCAAACGAGCCGGTCCAATAGTCTCGGCCGCGCACGATTACCTGTACCCGCGGGCGGAACTGCTGGAGTGGAAGCCGCGCATCGAGCACCTCCAAGAACATGCCGCGACTACGTTTGTCTTCGCCAACAACGACGTGGGGGGAAAATCGGTAGTCAACGCACTGCAGCTGGCCGAAATGCTGGGCGACGACCGGCGTCTCGCGCCGGCGGACTTAATCGCCGCGTTCCCCACCGAGCTGGCCGACTTTCATTCCGACCGGCCCATGCAGGAAGCGCTGTTTTCCAGCTACGAGCCGAATCATCGGGCAGTGGCATAAACGGCCGGGCAGATGAATACCGAGTGACATTCGGCGCCGGGTAGTGGAAGAATGTTGTGATGAGATACAGTGGCTGGATGCCCTTGGTCTGGTCCACGATACTGATTCTTTCGGCGCTACCCCCGGCCCTCTACGCTCAGGATCGCAACCCTTATGCGGGCGACCCCCAGGCAGCAGAGGCCGGTAAATCGCACTTCCGCATCAACTGCGCGTTGTGCCACGGACTCGGCGCTCGCGGTGGAGCACGCGGCCCCGACCTCACGCGCGCGCAGAAACGGCACGGCAACTCCGATGCCGAGATGTTCCGAACCATTCACGACGGCGTTGCCGGAACGGATATGCCGCCTGCGATCGGGAGCATCGGCGTCGAAATGAAGGATCAGGAAATCTGGCAGGTCATCACTTACCTCCGCAGCGTGCAGGTGAAGGCTCCGCCGCCGACCGGCAATCCCGAGCATGGGAAGGCGCTCTTCTATGGCGCCGGCGGCTGCTCGAAGTGCCACATGCTGGAAGGCAAAGGCGGACGCCTCGGGCCGGACCTGACCGGCATCGCGGGCTCGCGATCGATCGAATCGCTGGTGGAATCCGTCCGCGAGCCGAGCAAGCAGATCGTGCCAGGCTATCAGACGGTGACAGTCGTCACGGCGGACGGCAAGGATGCCAAAGGCTGCCTGATGAACGAGGATCGTTTCAGCGCCCAGGTGATGGACACCAGCGAGAAGATCCTGCTATTGGACAAAGATAAGCTGCGCTCATTTCAGAAGAGTCCGGTGTCGTTGATGCCTCCCTACACCGCATCGGCGTTGAGCGATAAGGATCTCGAAGATATCCTCGGGTATTTGCTGGCCGTGAGCGCGAAATGAGGGGCAACGCGAACATGAACAGGCTTGTTTCACGTTCAATGGTTGGTCTGGCACTGGGCTTCAGCGCGGTTAGCGGCTACGCGCAAGTGACGTTTGACCGGCTGGTGAATTCCGCCAAGGAACCCCAGAACTGGATGACGTATTCGGGAAACTATGCGGGGCACCGTTTCAGCGCGCTCACTCAGATCAATACGCAAAACGGAGCGACGCTGGTGGCGAAGTGGGTCTATCAGACCGGCGCGCCCGGCGATGGATCGAACGGCAGGTTCGAGAACACGCCGCTAGTGGTCGACGGAATCATGTACGGTACCGGCCAGGACGGTCGTGTATTCGCGCTGGATGCGCGTACGGGACGTCCGATCTGGCATTACGAGCGTCAATCGCCGAGAGACATTCGGCCGTGCTGCGGACGAGTGAACCGGGGACTGGCGATCCTGGGCGACAAGGTGTTCTTCGGAACACTGGACGCCCACGTGATGGCGCTGGATGCTAAGACGGGTCACGTGGTTTGGGATGTCACTGCCGCCGACTACGCGAAAGGCTATAGTTTCACGGTCGCGCCGCTGGCAGTAAAAAACCTCATCATCATCAGTCCGGCCGGCGGGGAGTATGGCATCCGCGGTTTCGTCGATGCGTACGACGCCGATACCGGCCAGCGAAAGTGGCGATTCAACACAGTGCCTGAAACCGGTCAGCCGGGTCATGAGACGTGGGAGGGCGAGTCTTGGAAGATCGGCGGCGCGCCCGGGTGGGTTACCGGCGCCTATGACCCCGCGACCAACCAGCTCTTTTGGACCACCGGCAACCCTTCGCCGTCAAATCGCGGCCAGGGACGCGCGGGCGATAATTTATTTAGCGATTGCCTCCTGGCCCTGGATGCCGATACCGGAAAGCTCAATTGGTATTTCCAATTCACTAAACACGACACGCACGATTGGGATGCCACAGAAGTACCGGTCATCATCGATACGGGCGGCAAGCACTTGATCGTGCAAGCAAATCGCAACGGCTTTTTCTACATTGTGGACCGCACGACCGGCAAACTGCTCTCAGCAACTCCATTCGGGACCGTCAACTGGAGTCATAGCAAGGACGCCGAGGGCCGGCCGGCCGCCGACAAGGATACGGAACCGACGCCGGAAGGTCGACGTATGTGTCCGGGCGCGGCTGGAGCCACCAACTGGTTTTCGCCCTCGTTCGATCCGCAGACCGGCCTTTTCTACGTGAATGCCAACGAGACGTGCGACATATTCAGTACGGCACCGCAGAAATACGAACCAGGCAATGCCTATTACGGCAGCGCCTACTTCCCCGCCGATGATTCGCCGGGCATGGGCGCGGTTCGGGCGCTCGATCCACTCACTGGACAGAAGAAGTGGGAATTCCAGCATCTTTCGAGTTCCTGGTCGGGCCTTTTGTCGACCGCCGGCGGAATCATGTTTAGTGGGGACGCGCAAGGGAACTTCATACTGCTCGACGCTCGCTCCGGCCGTGCTCTATGGCACTTTCAGACCGGCGGCGAGATTCACAGCGGACCCATGACTTTCGCGGTGGATGGGAAACAGTACATCGCCGTTTCCGCGGGCAGCGCGATGTATGCGTTTGGCCTTCCCTAGAGCGAGCCTCCGGGCGATTCGAAATCCAGGAAGCGCTGTAAGCCAGTGACCGAACGTGCGTCTTTCTTTCTGGCGTTTTTTCAGGCAGTTGAGCGTTTCGCCGGTCAAATACTCAGGCCCACCGGGCTTAGGATGATATTGACATTCCAAAAGGAGAACACAAAATGCAAATAACATGGACACAATATCAAGCCCTGGTCGCTAAGATTGAAGCTGCGACGGCTCCGCCGCTGGAGTTGATCGGCATGAAGGACGCCGCCGATTCCACGCACGTGTACGACGGCAAGACGCTTTCCGAGCAGCAAAACTACGTAATCGACGAACTCGGTATTGAGACCGACGGCGATACCGGCAAGACCTTCGATTGCCAGATCAACGTCGAGAATCTGGCGACCCGTGGCATCTCCGGTTGGGTTGAATCATCGGTAATCGTCGAGCAGTACGGCCTGTGACGATCCATGCGAAAACACTCATGCTGTGTTGCCTGTTTGCGGTGGCGGCGCGCGCCCCGACCTCGTTGAACATCGACACAGGCGCGCATTGCCCGGCCAGTAGCGCTAATCAGATCGTGGTCGCGCTGCCATCGCCCCAAGCGATCGCGCCGGTGATGTGCCTGATTCTCGATCCGGCAGGTTTCACTATTGACCAGAGCACGAATCCGCCTACCGTGAGGGTGATCGGGGCAGCCGGTCCTGCTGGGGCCGTCGGCGGGACTGGTACCGCTGGCGCGACGGGGGCAACTGGCCCGGCCGGGACGTCCGCGCCGGTGATCAATTTCGTTGATGATGACACGGCGTGCGCAAGCTGGCCAGGTGCGTCGGTTTATGCATTAACGCATGAACCGAATCCGGCCAGCTCGGTGACTGTCAGTCAAAACGGGCTCAAGTTAAAACAGGGCAACGATTATACGGTGAGTGGCAGCATGGTGACCTTTCTTGCGAATCCGCCGCATGCTACCGATTTGCTGACTTGCGCCTATCGCTACCGAAACGATAGCTGATTGTTACCTGGTCTGCATGGCCGCCGATGCGCCGATGATGGCGCCCGGCGCTATCTTCAATCATATGCGGAGATCTGCAGTTGAAAATCACTTTCAGTTTTCAGAACGGCGCGAGCACGATCACATTGGAGCCGACCACGGCGCGCGAGAAAACGCTGATCCAATTGTTTCGCGAGAATGCCGAGGGCGCGCGTCTGATGAACGGTCCATCGCCCGAGGCGCTGGCATTCGAGGCGGTGGTAATGACTGCGATCAAGCCTAAGGATGTCGATCTTTCGAGAATGGTGCAGGGCTAAAGATGCCGCGCGCGATGTCGACCGCCATGGTACGACGGCTATAAGATTTAGTGGGCCCTGAAGGATTTGAACCTTCGACCAACGGATTATGAGTCCGCTGCTCTAACCGCTGAGCTAAGGGCCCGCATGGCAGCGCGGTCCACAAAACGCACTGGCGCCCCTATTATACGATCCGGCTGCGGCGGGTCACTTACCGATCACCTGCTTCATGACCCGCAGGAAATTTCCGCCCATCACTTTTTCCACATCCGCCTCGCTATAGCCTTTCTTGCGCAGCGCCGCCGCCAGCGCCGGCATCTTTGAAGCATCCTCCAAACCTTTGGGGACATCGTTGGCGATTCCATCGAAATCCGTTCCGATACCGACATGGTCGATGCCCGCCACCTTGGCCACGTGATCGATATTGGCAACCACGTCGTCGATGGTCGCGGCGGAGGGATGCGATGAGGGCGCCTGCTCGCGCTCATACTCCTTGGCGGCGTAATCGTCGAGTGCTTTTCCGGTCAGATTGGGCTCCGCGGCGGCCATGCTGTTTATGTTGGCCATGGTGGCGCGCGCGTCTTTAGGATTGACGAATCCGGCGCCGAAGTTGATGCCGACTACGCCGCCATTGCGCGCCAGCGCCTTCAGCATGTCGTCGGTCATGTTGCGTGGAATCTCCGCGATCGAACGGACGGAAGAATGCGAGGCGATCACGGGCTTGGTGGTCACCGCCAGCGCATCGTAAAAGGTCTTGTCGGAAACATGCGAGACATCGACGATCATTCCAATGCGATTCATTTCCCGCACCACTTGCTTGCCGAATTCCGTGAGGCCGTTGTGCTGCGGCCTGTCGGTGGATGAATCCGCCCAGTTGTTATTGCGGAAATGAGTGAGCGTCATGGCGCGGATTCCCATGCGCTGGTACATGCGCAGAACCGCCAGGTCATCATCGATCTGATGGCCGCCTTCGAGCGTCAGGACCGCGGCGATCTTACCGGATTTCACGATTCGTTCTAGATCGCCAGCCGTCGTCGCCATCTCGATCTGGTCGGGATAACGGTCGAACACGCCCTGCATGGCGTCGCGCAGATCGAGTGTGCGCCGCACCGCTTCCGCACCTTTGTAATAAGTAGGAACCCAGAGCGCGAAAAACGGCGCGTTCATTCCGCCTTCCTTGAGTCGCGGAATATCCACCTGCCCGTCGGGCAACCGCTTGGCAAGATCCACGTGGCCGATCAAAACGCGCTGCGCGGTGTCGATGTGAGTGTCGATGCCGAGGTAGCGGGGGGCTTGGGCGAAGAGCCCGGACGCCGCCGTTAGTAGCGTAAGCAGATTGCCGGTGCGAGTCATGATGTGATCTTCAGATTACCGAATTTGTCGAGTGAAAACCGCCAGCCGGGTGGGATCAGCGTGGTGGATCCGTAGTCGATCACCAGGGCCGGACCGCGCAATGCCGATTTGGGCAGTTGACCGCGCGCATAGACGGGAGTTTTGCGCCAGGCTCCCGCGCTGTGTATGCTGCGTACGCCGGATTTTCCACGTTTGGCGGCTGCCCGCCGCATCGTCAGCCTGGGCCGCTCGACTGCTAACTTGGCCCGCACGCGAATGGTTACGATTTCGATGGCGCGATCCGGATTCGCATAGCCGTAGACGCGCTGGTGCTCGCTATGGAATGGGTGGCCAGGGTTCTTGGCGTTCCACGGGACGGTTAGCTCATAGCTCTGGCCGCTATAACGAATGTCGGCCGAGCGCAGCATGTCTGAGCCGGGGAGTTCCTTGCGGGCCATGCGCTCCAGACGCTCGAACTCGTGCTCGATGCCCGGGCTGTTCAAGACACCGGCGGCATAATCGCGAATGCGATCCGCCAGCAGCATACCCAGCGCCGACAGGGCGCCGGCATACTCGGGTACGAGCACTGTTCGAATTCCGAGCTCCCGGGCGATCTCGCAGGCATGCAATCCACCACAGCCACCGAAGGCAACCAGGGCGAAGTCGCGCGGATCGTGGCCGCGCTCCACCGATACCAACCGGATGGCGCGCTCCATGTTGGCATTGGCGACGCGCAGAATTCCATCGGCCGCGGCATCCCGGGTGAGTCCGAGCTGGACGGCTATGGAATCCACGGCCGCTCCGGCGCGCTTCACATCCAGAAACATTTCCCCGCCGATGAGCTGGTCGGCCTGGATGCGGCCCAGCACCACATGCGCGTCCGTGACGGTGGGTTGATCCCCAATTCCGTAACACGCCGGGCCCGGATCGGCGCCAGCGCTTTGAGGGCCGACGCGCAGCAGCCCGCCTTCATCGACGCGCGCGATGGAACCACCGCCCGCGCCAACGGTATGAATATCGAGCATGGGCACCCGCACCGGAAAGCCATCGATGGAAGCCTCCATGGTTTCGCGCGGTTGGCCGTCGCACAAGCTTACATCGGTGGATGTACCGCCCATGTCGAAGCCGAGGATGCGCGGGAATCCCGAGAGGCGCGCGGTTTCGAGCGCTCCCACAACGCCGCCGGCCGGCCCGGAGAGCACGGTGCGGATGGCATGCCGCCGCGCTTCCCGGGTGGACATGAAGCCGCCGTTCGACTGCATGATCGAAATGGAGCGGCGCGTGCCGCGTTCGAGCTCGGCGAGATAGCGGTCCATCAGCGGTCCGACATAGGCGTTGATCAACGTTGTCGAGGATCGTTCGTACTCGCGAAACTCCGGGCAAACGTCGTAGGAGCAGCACAGATAATCGAAGCCCGAGAGCGCGTCGGCGACCAGTTTTTCGTTGGCGCGATTCCGATAGGCATGTAGAAAACAGATGGCAATGGATTCTACGCGGAGCTTGCGCAGCCGAGTTTTGAGGCGGGCGATTTCAGCCTGGCTGGGCCTTTCCGCGATGACGCCGTCGAAGTATGACCGCTCACGCACTCCAAAGCACATGGCACGGGGAACGATCGGGACGCGCGGTCTAGGAGTGAGGTTGTACAGTTCGGGACGATTCTGCCGGCCGATCTGAATTACATCTTCGAATCCCGCCGTGGTGATCAAAGCGGTGCGGACGCCTTTGCGCTCGAGCAGCGCGTTGGTGGCGACAGTCGATCCGTGCACCACGTCTGCTTTCAGTGAATCGGCCACCTGCTCGAGACCGGCCAAAATGACGCTGGCGGGCGAGCGCGGATTGGAACGCAGTTTGAAAGTTTGGAGCCTTCCGCTATCGTGGTGGACGATGAAATCGGTGAAGGTGCCGCCGGCGTCGATTCCGATTCTCATTAGGTTTGGATGTGATCCGTGCGCCCGACCATCGCGATAAGACATGATAGCTAATAGGTGATTCGGCTCGCTAACGTCAGCAAGACTTTCAGGGGAAAACGTAACGTCACGGCACTCCAGGATATTAGTCTGGAGATCGCGCGCGGTGAAATGGTGTCTATCGTCGGTCCCTCCGGCTCCGGAAAATCCACGCTGCTAAACCTGATCGGCGGCCTGGATACTCCGAGCTCGGGCTGGATCGCGATCGACGGCACGCTGCTGAGCGGGCTGCCCGACGACGATCTGACCCGCATCCGGCGCGACAAAATCGGATTCATCTTTCAGTTTTTCAATCTGCTGCCGACCCTGAACTGCAGCGAGAACGTATCCATTCCACTGCATCTGCGCGGCTGGCCGAAGAAAAAGATCGACGAGCGCGCCGGCGAATTGCTGGAGCTGGTCGGCTTGGGCGCTCGAATGGATCATCTGCCCGACGAGCTTTCGGGCGGCGAACGGCAGCGTTGCGCGATCGCGCGGGCACTCTCCGTTTATCCTCCGGTGTTACTGGCCGACGAGCCCACCGGCAATCTCGATACGCACACCGGCGCGGACATCCTGAAACTGATTCGAGACCTGCATCAGCGGCTCGGCTCGACGGTGCTGATCGTGACCCACGATATCCATGTGGCCGAAAGCTGCTCGCGCGTCGTAGCTTTATGCGATGGCGGCATTGTAGAAGACCGCGCCGGCAAGCTGGGCCCTCCTATCCATGATCCTGCTCAAGCTTATTAGCTGGCCCTATATCCGCAAGCATCTGCTGCGCTGGATGCTCACCATAGCCGGAATCGTTCTGGGCGTCGCCGTGTTCGTGGGGATGCACACGGCTAATCAGTCTGTATTGTTTGCATTTCGCCACACCGTGGATCAAATCGCTGGCGCGACACAGCTTCAAATCTCGGCCGGCGAAACGGGGTTCGATGAAAATGTGCTGGATCGGGTGCAATCCGTGCCGGGGGTTCGCGTCGCGGTTCCGGTGATCGAGGCGGTGGTGACCACCGGGCTCAAGGGACAGGGCAATGTGCTGATCCTGGGAGTAGACATGACCGGCGACCGCGGCCTGCGCGATTACGATTTGAAGGGCGGCGAAGACGCCGGCATTGACGATCCGCTGATTTTTCTGGCTCAGGCTGACTCGCTCATTGTCGCCGACACTTTCGCGCGCGAGAACAATCTGGGCATCGGGAGCAAAGTCCCAATGAGCACCATGCAAGGCGAAAAGCTCTTCACGGTGCGCGGCATAATGAAATCCGGAGGACTCACGAGCGCCTTCGGCGGCAATCTCGCGGTGATGGATGTTTACGCCGCGCAGAAGGTGTTCGGCCGCGGGCGCAAGTTCGATCGCATCGATTTGGGGGTGAAGGACGGCATAAAGGTGGATGATGTACGGGGCAGGATTCAAGCCGCGTTGGGTTCCGGCTTTCAGGTGGAGGCGCCCTCGGCGCGCGGCCAACAATTCGAATCCATCTCTCGCATTTACGCGCTCACCGCGAACATTACCAGCGCCTTTGCATTGTTCATCGGAATGTTCATCATCTACAACACATTCCAGATCGCAGTGACGCAGCGGCGATCCGAAATCGGAATTCTGCGAGCTTTAGGAGCCACGCGGCGGCAGATCCGGACGCTGTTCCTGGGTGAAAGCGCCGTGGCGGGACTGCTAGGATCGGTGGCCGGATTGCTGATGGGAATCCTGATCGCGCGCGGGATGACGGGTTACATCGGCGCAATGCTGGGAGAGATGTTTGGGATTGCACAAAAGGCCCGGGAGATCTCGACCAATCCTACGCTGATGACCTTCGCGGTGGTGCTGGGCGTGATTACCAGCGTCGTGGCGGCGCTCATTCCGGCGCGCAACGCGGCTCGCGTGGATCCGGTGCAGGCGCTGCAGAAAGGCAAATACCAGCAGTTGAGCGCAGGCGAAAACCGGACGCGGCGGATTGCGGCGCTGATCGTGGCGCTGCTCGCATTGGGATGCGCGCTGCTGGGCCGCTATCGCATTCTGTTCTATCTGGGTGACGCCCTGGCGGTGTTGGCGGCGCTGCTGCTTACGCCCACGATGGCGCAACTGGTGGCTCGCGGGCTTCGTCCAGTTTTGAAATGGCTGCGGCCGGTGGAAGGGACGTTGGCGGTAGATAGCTTGTTGCAAGCCCCGCGACGAACTTCGGGAGCCGTTGCCGCGCTGATGCTTTCGCTCGCGCTGGTGGTCGCGCTAGGCGGCCTGACCCGCGCCAGCTACGACTCGATTTTCAAATGGCTGACCGTCGCTCTGAGTCCCGATCTGTTTATTTCGCCGACCGAGAGCCTAACGGCGCGCAGTTTCCGGTTTCCCGATTCGATGGCCGCCCAGTTAAGCGCTATCCCGGGAATTGCCGAAGTGCAAAGCGTGCGCGACGCCCGGATACAGGTGCGCGGGACGCCGATCATGTTCGTGGCTACAGATGTCGAATCGCTGCGGCATCGCGCGACTTTGCCGCCAGTCGCAGGCAATCAGAACGAGATGTTCCGTCTGGCTGCGGAGGGCAAGGCGATTCTTGCCTCCGAAAATTTCGCGCTATTGCGCGGCTACAAGCTCGGCGATGTGGTGGATATCCCGAGCCCGGCGGGCATGTTGCATTTGCCGATCGCGGGCATCGTTACCGACTATTCCGATCAACAGGGCGCCATCCTGATGGATCGGGCGCTATATAAGCGCTATTGGAACGACGACACGGTGAACGTCTTTCGCATTTATCTGGCACGCGGCGCATCGGAAGCGGACGTGAAGCGGCGGATACTCGAAGCATTCAGCAACCAGCGGCGTCTGTTCGTGCTGACGAATGGCGACGTCCGCCAATACATTCTGCGCTTGACCGATCAGTGGTTCGGCATCACCTACGTCCAGATCGCCGTCGCGGTATTAGTGGCCGTGCTGGGCATCGTCAACACGCTGACGGTATCGATCACGGACCGGCGCCGCGAGCTGGGCGTATTGCAAGCGGTAGGCGGTCTGCGAAACCAGGTCCGCCGTACGATCTGGCTGGAGGCGCTGACCATCGCGATGGTGGGCTTGATTCTCGGGCTCGCTTTCGGTGCGCTGCAGCTTTACTACAGCCTGCGTATTTCGGCGGAGGATATTGCGGGCCTGCGGCTGGATTATGAATATCCTTATCAGATTTCACTCATCCTGCTGCCGGTGATTCTGGCGGTCGCCTTTTTGTCTTCGATCGGGCCCGCTGAATCGGCAGTGCGAGGATCGCTGGTGGAAGCATTGGAATATGAGTAAGTTTCTGCTTGCTGGTTTCTGGTTGCTGGTTAATGCCGCGGCTTCGGCGCAAGACGCACGCCAGATCGTTAGCGATTCGCAGGTCCGCTCACGGGTGAAATCTGAGCGTTATGAAGGCACGCTGGAAATGTTCGGGTCAACCGGCAAGCCCGGCATTAAGCGCTGGACATATGAGCGGATGGGCTCGTTCGGCGAAAGCAAAGCGATCCTGCGTTTTACCGATCCGCCGGAGTTGAAGGGGTTGGCGCTGCTCATTCTGAATCATTCAGACCGCGCTTCGGATCAATGGATGTGGACGCCCGCCATCGACCGGGAGCGGCGCATCGCCCTGCAGGATCGCTCCACGCGTTTCTTCGGCACCGACTTTAGCTTCGAAGATCTGGAAGAGCGTGACATCCACCTATTCGACTACAAGATGCTGGGTGAAGAGCCCATCGACGGTGCGGCCTGCTGGAAGATCGAATCGAAGCCGAAGGAATCGAAGTCGTCCCAGTACAGCTCTGCGCTGCTGTGGATCCGCAAAGACAACTACGTCACTGCGCAGGTGGAGAGCTATTCGGCGGGCAAGCTGGCGCGCCGAATTCACTACAGCGATATCGAAAAAGTGGACAATATCTGGACGCCGCGCACGGTTGAAGCGCTGGACGCGGCGAGGAACAGCCGCACCGTACTGAAGCTGGAAAAACTGCAGTACAACGTCCCGATGAAAGACGAGGATTTCACGGTCGAGGCGTTAAGGCGCGGCAATTCTTAATCGCTTTTAGACCGCCTGCAGCGCCTCGTACACCTCCTCGGCGTGTCCTTCCGGCTTCACCTTATGGAAAATCTTCTTGATCTTTCCGTCCTTGCCGATCAGAAACGTGCTGCGCTCGATGCCCATGTATTTGCGGCCATACATGCTCTTTTCCACCCATGCGCCATACGCTTCGGCCACGTGGTGATCGACATCGGAGACCAGAGTAAAGGGCAAATCGAATTTGTCCTTGAATTTCGCCTGGACCGGCGATTTATCGGGCGACACCCCCACAATCACAGTGTCTGCCTTGGTGAATTTCTTGGAGTTCTCACGGAACCCCGCGGCTTCCTTATTTCAGCCCGGCGTATCAGCTTTGGGGAAAAAGTACAGCACGATATTTTTCCCTTTGAGGCTGGCCAGGTCGAACGGCTGCCCGCCATCGTCAGCGGCGCGAACGGCCGGGGCGGCGTCACCTTCTTTCAGAACTTTTATCATAGTGATATTCTAGCGGGCTGCACCCGCCGATGGACGGGCCGTGCATAGTACATGACGAGCGGCCCACGAAGATTGTAGACTAGGGAAAGTCACATCATTCTCTCTAGGAGCTTGGAATGCGCACACTAGTTTTCAGCCTCGGTATCGGCGGATTGTTGTTCACCGGATTGGCGATGGCGGCCGACAAGGCAGGCGATCCCGCTAAAGGCAAAGAAGTCTTCGACCAGTGCTCCGTGTGTCACAACACGGATACGGACGAAAAGAAGATCGGCCCTTCGCTAAAAGGTCTGTTCAAACACGACAAGCTCAAGAACGGCAAAGCCGTCAACGTCGATAACGTAAAGGCCATGATCAATACCGGCGGCAACGGCATGCCGTCCTACGCGGACCTGCTTTCGGATCAGGAAAAGGCTGACGTCATCGCGTATTTGAAGACCCTGTAAGCGCGGGCCCGGGGGATCTCCGCATGCTAGAGTGGTTGTGTAGCTCCTTCCGGAAGTCCCCATCGTCTAGCCCGGCCTAGGACACCGCCCTTTCACGGCGATAACAGGGGTTCGAATCCCCTTGGGGACGCCACTCAAACCCGTTTAGGGAATATGGACCTGCTGGAGCGTGTGCTTTCGAAGATACCAGCACGGCACGTAGCCGAAGTGCGGCATGAGGGCATCAACGCAGGTCTGCATGATCGGCGTGCCGATCGAGTACTCCACTTGATTCCAGTGGTTCAAGACGGAGTATATGCGATCCACCTTCATCTGCTCAACGGGCCGCCCGCGGTGGCGAGCCCAGAGATCGTCGACGACGTAGGCGAACCCGGCGACGCCTGCTATCGCCAGGCATCCCCACAGCAAGATTTTCCGAACTGTCCGCATGCGAAAAGGCATTCAAATTACATTGAACAGCAACTTGAAGCCGTAGTCCATATGTAGCTGCTGATGGCAGTGGAACAGCGTCAATCCCTCCATGGCGGGCGTGAAGTCCGCTTCGATTTTCTTGAAGCCTTTCACCAGGACTACATCTTTCAGAACGCCGGCGGTGGGCTTGCCGTGCACATTGGTGAGCTCGAAGCTGTTGCGGTGAAGGTGAACCGGGTGGGCGTCGTCGGTTTGATTATCGAAGATCAGACGGTAACGCCGGCCTTTATGGAGGACGCGCGGCTCGGCTTTGGGGTCGAACTCTTTTCCATTGACGGTCCAGTGGTTGAACCCGCCTGTTCCGCCGTTGATTTTGCCGAATGCGAGCGGGATCACTTCGTCCGGCTTCGGGACCTGACGGCTTTCGCCGAATATCGTATAGTCCCAAGGCTTCTTCTGAGGCTTCACCCAGCGCGGCGCGCCACTCTTGCCGGCGTATTCGACGACGATGCCCATTCCGTTCTTGCGGTCGTCATCTTTGGGAGTGCCTAAAATCCAAACGCCGGGATTTTTCATCTCGACAACCACATCGATGCGCTCCGCCGTGCCCAGTTCGAGCACGTCCACCAACTGCGGATGGGGCACCGGGTTCCCATCCAGGGCGATCACTTGAAACTGATGGCCGGGCAACGCAAGCTGGATGTTTTCGGTCGCGCTCGCGTTCAAGAAGTGGAATAAAACGCGCTGGCCTTCCTTGACCCGCACGGGATCGCCGAAGCCCAGGCATTTGCCGTTAATCGTGAAGCGCTGATACCCGATCTCCCAGCCGTTCGGCTTTTCGTCTTTCGGCGGCGGCGGTTTCTTCGCGACGATCTCCTCCTCCTCCTCTTCCTCCTCTTCGGTAGTGTAGAACGGCTCCCATTCATGGGTCGCCAGAAACAGCTCCTGATCGTATTGCCCGGAGTTGTTCTTGGGCTCGATGTAGACGAATCCGAATTGGCCGCTGTAAGTGCCGCGAGCGAGGTCCGACATCGGCATCACGTGCGTATGGACGAAGCGCGCTCCGGAGGGCTGGGGCGTTAGCTGATAGCGCAATTTTCCGTGGGGTGGGACAAAGAGGCTCTTTTCCTCTTCTGCGCCATCCACAGCGACGGGCACAATCTGGCCATGCCAGTGAACCAGCTCGGGTGTATCGGTTTCATTGAACAGATCCACCGTCACCGGGACGCCCTCGCGCAGCCGGATCAGAGGGCCGGGCGACGCGCCATTGTATCCGATGGTGCTGATGGTGTGATCTTTCGCGATATCCACCAGCACTGGGCCAATGCGCAGCGTGACATCAGCGCGTCCGGCCGGAGGCTCCGCATTGCCAAGCACGCCCGTACGATTGCAGCCGGCCAACAGTAGCCCGGTCCCGAGAGCGGCGTCAGAAAGAAAGTTGCGGCGTGTCTTCTGAATCCGGTCCATATCCGTGTGATATACTACCACTGTTCGTAATCGAATGTCGAAAACGAAAGCCGATTATAATGCTTACTCCGCGGACCGGGATCTGTATTCCGGCCTGATCCGCTTGCATGTACTGCATCACGCTACCGAAGAGCCGATCTTTGGGCTGGGCATGATCGAGGAGCTGGCGCGGCACGGCTATCGAATCAGCCCCGGAAGTTTGTATCCTCTGTTGCATAGCCTGGAAAAGAAAGGCTACCTGCGCGCCACCGAACAGCGCAACGGCAAGTCGCTGCGTAAAGTATACCGGGCCACGCCCCGAGGCAGGAAAGCGCTGTCAGCCGCCAAGGGCAAGGTGCGCGAATTGTTTCGAGAACTTATCCAGGGCAAATGAGCACTCCCGCGCGATTCATATTGCTGATGCTGGCTCAAGCCGCTGTCTTGCCCGGCCAGCAGGGTCCGCTCACTATGACCGCCGCGATTGAGAATGCAGTCCGTAATTATCCTTCGATTCGCATATCCCAGGAACAGATCAATGCCGCCGCAGCGGGTATTCAACTCGCGCGGACCGCGTACCTGCCGCGGGTGGACGCCCTGGCGCAGGTCAATCGAGCCACCCGAAACAATGTTTTTGGGCTGTTGCTGCCGCAGAACGTCATTCCCTCGATGTCCGGCCCAGTGATCGGCACGAACAATTTCGGAACAGCGTGGGGCAGCGTGGTCGGAGGACTGGTCACCTGGGAGCCTTTTGATTTCGGCCTTCGGGACGCGAACGTCACCGTTGCCTCGGCTGCGCGAAACCAGTCCGAGGCGGCGCTGAAACGAACACAATTCGATGTCGCGGTGTCAACCGTGAACGCTTATCTCACATTGGCAGCGGCCGAGGAGACCGTTCGAGCGGCACAAGCGGGAGTGGACCGCGCAGAGGTCATTCTCCGAACCACCAACGCCCTCGTGAATGCTGAGCTACGGCCGGGCGCCGACGCCTCGCGCGCCGAAGCCGAGTTGGCCGCCGCCCGAACGGAGCTCATCCAAGCGCAGCAGGCCACCGAAATCGCGCGTGCTACTCTGGCGCAGTTCGTGGGCGGCGAGCCCAGCCAAATCGATATCTCCGCGCCCGGCTTGCTCCAGATGCCAGCGGAGCGCCCGCCAACCGGTCTCGATACCGCGTCCAATCCTGTTTCCGTCGAACAAAATGCCGTCGTCGCACAAGAACAGGCCCGGCTCAGGGCGCTGGAGCGAACCTATTTTCCAAGATTTTATCTGCAAGCCAGCGCTTACGCTCGCGGCACTGGCGCCGAAGTCGACGGACGGTTGCTCGGTGGATTGAACGGTCTGGCGCCCAACGTACAAGACTATGCCGTGGGCTTCAGCGTCAATTTCCCGATCATGGATCTGCCGGCGATCCGCGCCCGGCAGAGCGCCCAATCGGCGACTATTCGAGCGGAAACTGCGCGCTATCAGCAGATCGCCACTGACCTGCGCGCCCAATGGAATCGCGCCGTCGCCAATTTGCAGGGCGCGCGCAGGATTGCGGGTAACACGCCGGTCGAAGTGTCGGCCGCGCGCGCGGCCACCCAGCAATCTACGGCTCGTTATCAATCGGGCCTCGGGAACATCGACGAAGTGGCGGAGGCCGAGCGGCTGCTCACGCAGGCCGAGATCGACGACGCACTGGCACGGCTGGGAATCTGGCGTGGTCTACTGGGCGTCGCCGCAGCCGCGGGCGATATCGAGCCCTTCGTTGCGGAGGTGAGCAGTAAGCAATAATGCGCCTCGTTCTAGCCGCCCTCACCAGGCCGATCACGGTGGTCGTCGCACTCATCGCCATCGCGCTGTGCGCCGCGCTCGCCATCCAGCGCATGCCGGTGGATATTTTTCCGCAAGTGGGCGATCCGGCTATCTACGTCGCGCAACCCTACAGCGGCATGGACCCAGCCCAGATCGAAGGCTATCTTACCTACTATTTCGAATATCACTTCCTCTATATCACCGGCATCGATTACGTCGAGAGCAAGAGCATCCAGGGCGCGGCGCTTATGAAGCTGGTGTTCCATCCGGGCACCAACATGAGCCAAGCTATGTCGGAGACGGTAGGCTACGTGAATCGCGCGCGCTCATTCATGCCGCCTGGCACCGTGCCGCCTTTTATCACTCGATTTGACGCGGGCAGCGTGGCGGTCGGTCAACTGGTTTTCAGCAGCGCGACACGCACCCAGGGAGAGCTGCAGGATTTCGCCATCAACCGCGTGCGACCGCTGTTCGCGACCCTTCCGGGAGTTTCCGCTCCGCCGCCATTCGGGGGAAACCAGAGGACTATCGTCATCACGCTCGATCCCGATAAGCTGCGGCAATACCGCATTTCGCCCGATGAAGCGGTCGACGCAGTCAGCAAGGCCACCCTGGTGATGCCTTCCGGCAATACCTGGACGGGTAAGCTCGAAAGAATCGCGCGCACCAATGCGGCGCTGGGCGGAAATCTATTCGAGCTAATGAGCGCGCCGATCCGGCCTGCTTCCGGAACGAGTGTCTATCTTCGCGACATCGGAAGCATTGAAAACGGCACTGACATCGTCACCGCCTACGCGCATGTCAACGGGAAAAGGACCGTTTACATTCCAGTCACCAAACGCGCCGACGCTTCTACTCTGTCGGTCATCCAGGCGGTGAAAGCCGCGCTTCCCGAGTTCAAGAAAGTGCTTCCGGAGGATACCGATGTGCGCCTGGAATTCGACCAGTCGCCTTATGTGACCAACTCTATCCGGGGCTTGATCGTCGAAGGATTGCTGGGCGCGGCGCTGACCGGTCTGATGGTGCTGATTTTCCTGCGCGATTGGCGCAGCGCATTGATCGTGGTGATGAACATCCCGTTCGCGCTCCTGGCGGCGGTAGTTCTGCTCTGGGTCACCGGACAAACCATAAACATCATGACCCTGGGAGGGCTGGCGCTGGCGGTGGGCGTCCTGGTGGATGAGGCCACCGTGGAGATTGAGAACATCCACACGCAGATGCTTCCCGGCATCTCGCGGGCGCGCGCCGTGCTCCAAGCCACCAGCCAGTCCGCGCTTGCCCGGCTGCTTTCCATGTTCTGCGTGCTGGCGGTATTTGTTCCGTCGTTCTTCATGGCGGGCGTGGGCCGGCAATTATTCGTACCGCTTTCGCTCGCCGTTGCATTTTCGATGATCGCGTCTTACCTGCTTTCGAGCAGCCTGGTGCCGGTCTTTTCCACCTGGCTGATGAAGGAGCGGCGCCGGGGCGAGGAGCGGGAAGGAATCTTCGGGCGCCTGCGCTCGTTCTATTCGAGCTATCTGAACCTGGTCCTGCGGCTGCGCTGGCCGTTGGTGCTGGTCTACCTGGCCGGGTCCTTGGCTTTGATCTATATCCTTCTGCCGCGCATGGGAACCGAGATTTTTCCCGATGTGAATGCTCCTTTGCTCCGCATTCGCCTGCGCGCGCCCACCGGCACGCGGGTGGAGGAGACCGAGCGCATCGTTCTCCACGCCCTGGACATCATTCATCGCGACATTGGCGATAACAACGTCGAGATCACCAGCGATTTCGTGGGTGTCGTGCCTTCCAGCTATCCAGTGGACCTGATTCACTTGTTCACCAGCGGTCCGCAGGAAGCGGTGATCCAGGTTGCGCTAAAACCAGGCACTGCGCGAGGCGAGGTGCTGCGCGACAAGCTGCGAGACGATCTGTGCCGCGATCTGCCGGGATCGCAGGTTTCGTTCGAGGCGGCCGACATCGTTACGCAGGTAATGAGCTTCGGATCTCCTACGCCTGTGGAAGTGGCGGTACAAGGCCCCAGCCTGCAGGATGATTACGCCTACGCGCAAAAGATTCAGGCCAAATTGGAGAAGCTGTCTTTCTTGCGCGATCTTCAGTTTGCTCAGGAGATGAATTTTCCAACGCTGGATATCAATATCGACCGCGACCGCGCCGGCCAGTTCGGCCTAACCATGGAAGACGTCTCTCGCTCGGTTGTGCCGGCTACCTCGTCCTCGCGGTTTACGCAGCCCAACTATTGGCGAGATCCGAATTCGGGCAACGCCTTCCAGATTCAGGTTGAGCTGCCGCAGAACCGGATGCAGGGCGTCGACCAGCTCGGGGACATTCCAGTCATGCATGATGGCCGTTCGAAGCCTCTTCTGTCCGACATCGCGACGCTGAAGCTGGGAACCATGCCGGGTCTGATCGAACGCTACAACGGACAGCGGGTGGTCAGCCTTACTGCTAATCTCCACGGCATGACACTGGGCGAAGCTGCGCGGAAGTTAAACAGCGCGCTGGCCAGCGCTGGAAAGCCGCCTCGAGCCGTCAGCGTAAAATTCCGCGGCGAGATTCCGGCACTCGAGCAGACCTTGTCGGGGCTGCGGATTGGCCTGCTGCTCGCGGTGGTTGTTATTTTTCTTCTGCTAGCCGCGAATTTTCAATCGATCCGGCTCGCGCTGGCCATCATCCTGACGATTCCGGCGGTGCTGTGCGGAGTGCTCCTGATGCTGCTGCTTACCCACACTACGCTAAACGTTCAATCCTTTATGGGCTCGATCATGGCGATCGGGATCGCGGTTGCGAACTCGATTTTGCTGGTCTCTTTCGCTGAACGTCACCGGCGCGAGGGGCAGCCCGTCTTCGAAGCCATTCAGGAAGGGGCGGGCGGCCGCCTGCGCGCCATTCTGATGACCGCCGCGGCAATGATTTTCGGCATGATTCCAATGGCCGTCGGATTTGGCGAAGGCGGTTCGCAGTCAGCGCCGCTGGGCCGCGCCGTGATTGGCGGCCTACTGCTTTCCACCTTCACAACGCTCACCATCTTGCCGTCCATCTACGCCATTCTTCAAAGGAGAGCATCCACCACGTCGCCGTCGCTCAATCCGGCGGATCCGGCGAGCCGATATTATGAAGCGCACTGAAAAGATCGCCATTCTGACGTGCTTGGCCGCGGCGCCGCTGTGGCCACAAAAAGTCGAGCTCGCGCCGGTCGTCTCCAAGACGATTTCGCGAAACGTCGAGCTGCCTGGAGAGTTCCAACCGTTCCTCAGCGTGTCATTACACGCCAAGGTGCCCGGTTATGTCGAACGCGTCCTGGTGGACCGCGGCAGCGTTGTGAAACAGGGCGACCTTTTGGTGGACCTGAGCGCCCCGGAGATGACCGAGCAGATTGCGGAAGCACAGTCCAAGGTTCAGGCCGCCGAAGCGGATCGCGTGCAGGCCGAGGCGCAGCTTCAAGCCGCGCAAAGTACCTACGATCGGACGAAGAAGGCCGCCGAAACACCGGGGGCAATTGCGGGCAACGAGCTGATCCAGGCCGAAAAACAGGTCGACGCGGCCAAGGCGTTGCTCACCTCCCGCCAGCAGGCCGGCCGCGCGGTAGAGGCTACTGTCCAATCGCTAAAAGACATGCAGGCGTATCTGAAGATCACCGCGCCGTTCGATGGCGTGGTCACGGATCGCCTGGTTCATCCGGGCGCGCTGGTCGGGTCCGGCACGGAGCCGCTACTTATCATTCAACAGGTGGCGCATCTGAGATTGGTCGTCGCGGTGCCTGAAGAAGATGTCGGCGGCATCGCCCGTGGGGCGAGAGTGGAATTTCAGGTACCGGCCTATCCTCAGCGGACGTATTCTGGAACGATCGCGCGCTTAGCCCACGCGCTCGATCAGAAGACTCGCACCATGCCAGTCGAACTGGATGTTTTCAATTCCGACGGCACGCTGTCGCCAGGGATGTACCCGGCGGTGAAATGGCCGGTGCGGCATTCGCGGCCCGCGCTTTTCGTGCCCAAGACCAGCGTGGTGACGACCACCGAGCGAATGTTCGTCGTCCGGGAAAGGAACGGCCACGCCGAATGGGTGGATGTCCGCAAGGGCGCCGACGATGGCGACCTGGTGGAGGTGATCGGCAATCTGCAGCCGGGCGACAAAGTGGTCCGCCGGGCGACTGACGAACTCAGAGACGGCGCCGCAATTCAACCGCCGCCAAAATAGCGCAAAGCCTACTGGCAAGCCTGAATGGTCCGGCTGCCAGTTACTCCTACCGTGTTGGACAAGTTAATGGTGGCCGAGCCGATCGCGTTGTTCGGCCCGACGTCCACCTGGTAAGGCAGCGTTAAAGCGAAGCTACCGCCGGCGCGGATCGTCTGCGGCGCCGAGAAGTAAGCCGCGGCAATCCCGCTCACGTTCGTTTGGAATGTGCTGCTCCCGATCGTAACGTTCGCCTGGGTAAGCTCACGAGTGGTCGAATAGCCGTTGACTTGCACGTTAACGCCGGTCGCGGTGGGCGTGTAGCAGGCCGAGGTTATCACGGGCGCAGACGGCGCGATGCTGAACATCACCGGCGACGGATGCAAAGGCAGAGGCACGCCCGATGAGCCCACATTTACGAGCGAAACGATCACCGTGCTCGCCACTGTGCCGGTTGAGACCAGCGGCAACGTGACCTGGGTGGAACCTGGGGGAATCACGAAGTACATCGCGGTCTGCCCATTGGCGAATCGCAGCCTCGGATCGGCCTGGTTCGCCGCGCCCGCGGTGCTTTGCGTATTGGGCAGCACATTCAAAGTAAACTGGCCATACAAAGGCTGCGTGTAGGCCGCAGAAAGCTGAGCTGTCACCGCGATATTGGTGGCCGCTGGCGGCGCCGTCGCCGGAACGCCAGTAATGCTGATTTGCGGCACAGCCGGCAATCCGACGCCGACCGAACAGGGCGCGCTTACAGTTGTATTTTGCGAGTCGGTTATTTGCACCTGGAAGGCATCTCCGCCCAATGCCGTGGGAGTGCCGGATAGCGTACCATTGCTGGCCGCCTGCAAACCTTGCGGAAGGTAGCCGAGAAAGGCGAACTGATACGGCGCCACGCCGCCGGTAGCCTGCACCTGCGCCGAATAATTTTGCCCGAGTTGCGCATCGGCCAGCGGACAGACGGTCGTCATATGCAACACGGAGGGAGTCACATTCAAGCTACAGGCTTGCGTAAAGGTCTGACCGTTGGCGTCGCGAACCGTCACGTTGAACGGATAAGCCCCCCCGGTCGTCGAGGAACCGCTTACAAAGCCGCTGTTCGAGACCGAAATTCCCGGCGGCAATGAGCCGGCTGCACTAAATGTGTAAGGAGCCGACCCTCCCAGCGCGTTCAGACTGGCCTGGTAAGACTGGCCAGCTGAGGCGTTCGGAAGCGGGCAGCCGGTCATTGCCAGCGATCCTCTGGTAACTGCCAGGCTACAGACCTGCGAGTTCGGATTGCCGTTTGGATCGGTTGCAATCAGCAGGAAGCTCGACATGTTGGCCGACATCGGCGTGCCCGAGATATTTCCATCCGGGGTCAGCGTAAGACCAGAGGGGAGTGTTCCCGACAGCGACCACACGTAGCCGGCCGGGAGCGAGGCATTGTAAGCCGTTCCAGTCACCGCCGCCGGCAGCGGGCATACCGACGGTAGATTGAAGGCCGGCGTATTGACAGCGACGGAGCAGGACTGCGAGGTCTGGCCCCCACGGCTGTCGGTAACGGCGACCTGGAATGAAAACGCATTCACAAATAGAGGAGTACCAGCCACCAGCCCATCCGGCGTCAATGCCAGCCCGGGCGGCAATTGGCCAATCAGGCTGTAACGGTAGGGAGCATAGCCTCCAGAAGTCGATAAAAGCTCCGCGTACGGCACGCCGACCGTGGCATTGGGCAACGCGCATCCGGAGGTCATCTGAACCGCTGCCGGCTGCACGGTCATCCGGCACAAGGACTGGGCCGGATGAGTGGTGCTCAACGCGACGGTGCTGGCGCGAAGATTGAAGATATACGTTCCTGCCGACATCGGCGTGCCGGCTAGCTGGCCGGAGGGGCTCAGCCCTACTCCAGGCGGGAGCGAATATGGATTGTCCACGCTCCACAGGTAACCGCTGCTGCTCCCGGAAGCCTGCAGAGTGACCGAATATGGCGAGCCGACCGTGCCGGCCTGTAACGGACAAGTGTTGAGGATGGCAACCGCGCCTGGCTGGACGGTGATGCTTCCACGTTGATAAATGGTTTCCGGTCCATCGTCGGTGTTGGCGGTGACACCCAAAGTGAAGCTGTAGGTCCCGGGAACCGTGGGAATTCCGCTGTACGTTCCATCAGCATTCAGCGTTAAACCGGGAGGCGCCGTCACGTCTGGGAGCAGGGTCCATTGAAAAGGAGGATTCTCTCCAGTCGCGGTAAGCGATGTGGTGTAAGAGGTCCCCACCGTGGCGTTGGGGAGATTGCTGCTGGTGATGGTCAAGCCGGGGCTGAGCACTCCATCGCGCGCGCGGAACATCAACCGTCCCAAAACTGCGCTGGTCTGGCCAGATACGACCGCGTTGACCGTCTGATCGGCCAGTGCATCAGGTCCGCCATCCAGAAAAGCTCCGTTGATCAACGATCCGGGAAACTGATAGGATGTGCCGGGATCGCCGGTTCCGTTGGACCATCCGACTACCGCCGACGTTCCTCCTAATCCGCCCACGCCGCCACTGGCGTCGCCGGTCTCCCACTGGATTTTTGCGTAATTGAATTCGAGGTCGAAATTACCGGCGCCTGTATCGCTGCGATCGATCAGCACCACCTGGAAACTGTTCAGTTTGTCGGCATGGGAATTGTAATAGCCGACATTAATATAATTCGCGCCAAAGGCCGGGTGACCGTTAACCGTGTCCTCCCCGTACGTGACCAGGCCCGAAGCCGGATTGCGGGTGTCCACATCGGCGAAGAATGGCCCGATGATCTCGCGCTGGGTGCTGTCGAGGCCAAAGGGAGTGTAAGTGGCCAGCGAACTGTCAAATGTTATGTTGCCGTTGTTATTGACGTAAGCCGCAGTGCGGGTCTTCCCAAAAAAGTTGACGCTGAAGCCCATCGGTTCAAGCGGCGCTGACCCGTCGTCGTTGGCAGGAAGCACCTTGCTGTTAAATCCGGCATTGGCTCGAATGGCTTGCCCTTCGGCGGCCGAACCGCCCAGAACAGCGGCGGTCACGACAATTGCGAGTGATGAGCGACTCATTGAGCACTCCCGAGATTGAGGTCCGGCAGCGGCGCGATGCGCGGCTGAGCGGAGTCGGCATCCAGCAGCAGCTCGGAGACGGTGTTAGCGTCCACGATCCGGGCCACCAGGTTGCCTTGCAGCAGATCGAAGCTGGCGGCCTGACAACCGCAGGCGATTGAATTGGCCGCGCCACTGGCCAGATTTACGATCGTCACGTTGTCAGCGAGGCCAAGCGCGGCTTCTGATCCGTCGCCCGACACTGCCAGGGCCTTCGGTTTCTCGTTGACGGTCAGCACCACCGAAGCTGCGGCGGTATTCTGAACGTCCTGGATCAAGGTCAGGGTCTCGCCCGCTCCATCCGTTGCCAGCAGATCGCTTCCATTGGGCAGAAACGCTAAAGCCGTCCACGAACCGCCGCTGGTCAGCACGCGAGCGTTGTCGCCCAACAGCACCACGGCTCCCGAGCTGTTAGCCGCCGCCACGGTTCCGCTGTCGGTAATAGCCAAGGCTGTGACGCCGCCGGGATTGAATGTACCGGCCAGGGCCGGAGTGCTCGTCAATCCGGACCATACTTCCACCGTTGTTCCGTCGGAAATCGCCGCCCCGTCGCCCGATCTGCTAAACGCGCCCAGCGTTATCTGGCTAAGCGCGGAACTGAGCGCAGCCGCCTGGGGCGTTCCGGTCCATTGAACCAGCGTCACGCCTCCGTCCTTGGTATTGGCGATGGCCAGTTGCGCCCGCGAGTTGACAAACGCGGCGTTCAAGGAGATCGCAGAGGGAACCGGAGCATCCAGGTTGGCCGCGCCGGGCACTCCCGAGATCAGCCGAATGGCTTTGGCGTTATTGTCGAACACATACCCCAGCGACGGCACGGTCATGCTTGGCCCCGGCGGCTGGGCCAGCGCAAGCGTGGTTGTGGCAGCAAAGACAATTAGGCGAATCATATATAGATATGCGGATCTGATGCCCGTCCCACTTCTATTCGACAGGCTTTGGACATAGAACCGTAGAGCGTTAGCCTTAGAGCCAGTTTGGCGAGCACCGAGGGGTACTAAACACGCTGCAACGCCGCTCCAGGCCGAGCCGTCACAGAAATAACCGCTATTGTGATATTCTGCATGTCGGACAAACAACACTACCAGGGGTGCACATGAACCTAACTCGAAAGAAGTCGCTACGCTCTCTGCTGGAACAAGCCAGCCATAGTGACCTCAAACGCACGCTGACCGCCAGGAGCCTGGTCGCCCTGGGGATTGGCGCTATCATCGGCGCCGGCCTGTTTGTCCGCACGGCTGCTGCATCCGCCGAAGCCGCTGGGCCATCCGTCATCCTGTCTTTCGTAGTGGCTGCTACCGGTTGCCTGTTCGCCGGGCTTTGTTACGCCGAGTTCGCATCCATGATCCCCATTGCAGGCAGCGCGTATACGTACTCTTACACCACCATGGGAGAGTTCGCGGCTTGGACCATCGGATGGGCTTTGATCCTGGAATATGCCATGGGCGCCGCGACGGTATCGATCGCCTGGAGCGAATACGCCAACCGGCTGCTCGGCGGCCGGATTCCGTTCGAATGGTGCCACTCGCCGCTCGAAGCTACCGACGCAGGCGTACACGGCATTATCAATTTGCCTGCTCTCTTGATCCTGCTACTTTTGACTGCGTTGCTGGTAAAGGGAACTCAGGAATCGGCCACGGTCAATTCGATCATCGTCGCCGTCAAGGTCACCATCGTGCTGATCTTCATCGCCCTGGGCTGGCGGTTTATAAATCCGGCCAATCACACGCCGTTCTTTATCCCGGCTGGCACTCCGGGTCATTTAGGCATCATGCAGCACGGTGTCGGCGGAATGCTGCGAGGAGCCGGCATCGTGTTTTTCGCGTTTATCGGTTTTGACGCCGTTTCGACCGCCGCCCAGGAAACCAAGAATCCAGGGCGCGACATGCCCAAGGGCATTCTTGGTTCGCTGGCCATCTGCACCGTCCTTTATATTCTTTTTGGATACGTACTGACTGGCGTCGGCAACTGGACCGAATTCCTAAAGGCCGGCAAAGAAGCGTCCGTCGCGTATGCGGTTCAGAACCACATGCCGGGCTATGGGTGGCTTGCAACCGCGATCACGGTGGCCATCCTTTTTGGTTTTTCCTCCGTCATCCTGGTGATGCTACTAGGCCAAAGCCGGGTCTTTTATTCCATGGCGACCGACGGTTTATTGCCCAAGATTTTCTCCGACGTTCATCCCAAGTTCTGCACTCCCTACAAATGCAACATCACGCTCTTCTTTTTTGTTGGCGTTCTGGGCGGCTTTCTTCCCGGCTCGCTTCTGGGCGACCTCACTTCGATTGGGACCCTGTTTGCCTTCGTACTAGTCTCCATCGGCGTTTGGATCCTGCGCCGCGCCCAGCCCAATCTCGTGCGCCCGTTCCGCACTCCACTGGTGCCGCTGGTGCCGATCCTGGGCGCCATCGTCTGCAGCATCATGATTCTTTCGCTGGATGGCTATACGCAACTGGTGGCGTTGTGTTGGATGCTGGTGGGCTTCGTCGTTTATTTCCTATACGGCCGAGGCCACAGCAAACTGAACACGCCCGAGCGAGAACTCGAGAACGTGCCTCCGACGCTGGTTAGGTAGCCTTACTCAATCGCGACGGCGCGGTCGAAAACGACGTCCAGCGTCGCGCCCTGCCGCAGTTCGACCTCTTTGCCGCGCGTCATTAGCACAGTCGCCAGGCCTACGGCCGAGCCGACCCCGGCGCCAATTCCAGCGCCTTTCCAATCCCGGCCGGTCAAGCCTCCGAGGGCCGCTCCGCTGCCGGCCAGGATCGCGATCTGCCTGGCGTCCTCGCCGTGGCCGGACGCCTGCTCCACCGTACCCTCTTTGCCAGCTACTTTCTGGCCCGTTTCACCGGACTCCACCGCGCTCAAATGCGGCGAGAACTTAAACACTTTGCCGCTGGCGAGCGTTAGCGTTTCGAGACGAATCGCCAACTGCGCGCGTCCGGCCACCCGTCCGCTGCGTTTGCTCCCGGTGACTACGCCTTGCACATAGCTCCCTACCGGGACCACGATCTCATTTCCCGCGCTGATCGGGCTGGCGGTCCGCAAATAAACATAGTCGCCTTGCTGCGCCGTTCGGGAGTTGATTGAATTTTCCATCCGAAGCAGCAGGTGAGCGCCGGGGGGAACTTCGGCGGCGGCCAGCAGCAAAGGCAGAGACAGGAGAGAAGCTGCATTAGCGAACATGGGGATACTCCTGCCTGAATGATAACCCGGCGCGGGCGTCGCGTTCCGCTAGATCGCCGCGATGGCGCTGCGAACCGCCGACTGTATCGACGGAACCCGCAAGATTATGGCCTGAATATCCGATGTTGGTAGCGCCTGCTTCAGGGCACTGGCGAGTTCCCCCAGCGGATTGCCGCTCAATGCGGCGGCGCGAACCGAGGCGCGCAGCTCTGCGACGTTCACTTCGGTGGCCCCCGCGCCGGTCAGAATTCCCCACAGATTCACGGGCTGCGCGGGGTTGCCCATCTTACGTAACTCAACCTCGGTAACAAGGCCGCCGCTGACCGTTTTAACGTATCGACGAGCGAATTCCATCGCTAGCGCTGCCGCCAATCGATCGCGGAACTGATCCGCTTCGGTCATACAGATATTTTGCGCCGCTATGGGCGTAGTCCAGTCATTTCCGGAAGGATTCATTCAATGGATTCCTCTTCGCTTCGATCCTGACATTGGTTCTCAGGCTTCCGGCACGCCCCAAATTTCAAGTATCGCCAAAGAAAGAAAAAATAAATTTGCAAGATACGTGACTTTCCAAGGAAACTCCTCCCGGCCTGCGCGGGTCAACCCTACAGAGGTGACCGTGAAGAAAATACGTTATGCGGTAGTCGGATTAGGACATATCAGCCAAGCCGCGTTCCTGCCAGGCTTTAAGAACGCCAAGAACAGCGTGCTGGCCGCTCTGGTTTCCGATGACAGCAAGAAATTGAAAGAAATCGCCAGGCGTTACCGGCTGAGTCCGGAATCAACCTATTCCTACGACGAATACGACGAGTGCCTGAAAAGCGGCGATGTCGATGCCGTCTATATCGGGCTACCCAATCATCTGCATTGCGAATACACCCTGCGCACGGCGCGCGCCGGCGTGCATGTGCTGTGCGAGAAGCCGATGGCGGTTACCGAAAAAGAATGCCAACAGATGATCGACGCCTGCGAACAAGCGGGAACCAAGTTGATGATCGCCTACCGGCTGCATTTCGAACAGGCCAACCTGGCGGTAGTCAAGATTGCAACGTCGGGCAAGCTCGGCGATCTGCGCATCTTCTCCTCTACTTTTTCGCAGCAGGTGGACGAAGGCAACGTGCGCGCAACCGAGCCCGAAACCCGTGGTGGCGGGAGCCTGTTCGACATGGGCGTGTATTGCATCAATGCGGCGCGGTATCTTTTTCGGGATGAACCGATCGAGGTGCTCGCCGCCGCCGGCAACAATGGCGAGATTCGATTCCGCGATAGCGCGGAGATGACCACGGCTATCCTACGGTTTCCCGAAGAGCGGCTGGCCGTCTTCACCAGCAGTTTCGGAGCAGCGGCCACTTCGGAGTACTCGTTGATCGGCGCCCGCGGACGGCTGCGGCTCTCTCCCGCCTATGATTACAGCGTGCCCCTTAAGCTAGAACTGGCGATCGGCGAGGGAAAGGTCAGGCCGGTGCACAAGAAATTCGCTAAGCACGACCAGTTCGGCGCCGAGCTCGAATATTTCTCCGACTGCATTTTGCGGGATCGCGTTCCGGAACCATCGGGAGTGGAGGGGCTCGCCGATATTCGCATTGTGCAGGCTATTCTGGAATCGGTTAAGAAGCGCAAGCCCGTGCAACTGGCTCCGTTCGAGCGCTACAGGCGTCCCACCGAGCGCCAACAGTTCAAGAAACCGGCGGTGCAGAAGCCGGAGGTAGTGCATGCTTCGTCGCCGTCGGGCAGATAGGAGGCAGGTCAGGACCTGCCCCACGGGGAGCAAGTTGTGGCGCAGGTCTCCGATCTGCGATCTTATTTTTTCTTTTTGAATTTCTTGATTCCAGCTTCAATCAACTGCGCCGCGCGCTTCGGCCCGTGCTGGCCCTTCACCTTGAATTTCTTGCCCCGGCTCTTGTTGTAAGAGATGAAGAATTCTTCGAGTTGGTCCAGAAGCGTCTTGTCGACATCCTCCAGCGACTTGATGTGCTGGTGATTATAGGAGTGTATGGCGACCGCCATCAGCCGGTCGTTCTCCGTGGTTTGGCCTTTTTCTGTTTGCTGGGCTTCGACCACGCCGATGATACGAACGTCCAGTAAGCAACCGACATGCGCCGGCTCATCCATCAGAACCATGACATCCAAAGGATCGCCATCGTCGCCCAGAGTTGAAGGGATGAAGCCGAAGTCGAAGGGAAACGCCATGCCCTCCGGCAGCAACCCGCCCAGCTTGTACATCCGGAAGCCCGGATCGTAGTCGAATTTGTTCCGGCGCCCTTTGGGCGTTTCGATAATAGCCTTGCATTGGGACTGCTTCGCATTCCACTCGTTGGGGGCGGCTGCCGCGTCTTTCATCCGATTTCTCCGCATATGAGACTGTTGCGCGAAGGCTCCGTTTCGCGGTCCCGCCGAAACAATTTCGCAATACGTCGTTTGGTCTCTGCAATCCAGGCTAGAATAGCGATGGGGAAAGACATGGCAAGAATCCAGGGCGTTGAACCCGGCGAAGCGGGACTGTTTACCCGTTTCCTGTATTGGATGACCAAGCGGAGGCTGGGACGCGTGATCCTGCCCTTCCGCATCACCGCGCATCAGCCTCGGCTGCTCCGAGCGATCGGCGAGATGGAGATGGGACAGCGTGCCTTGGAAACCGTCGAGCCCAAGCTCAAGGCGCTGGCCGGCATCAAGACCGCCTTGCTGATCGGCTGTCCCTTCTGAATCGACATCGGGTCTGCCGTGGGCAGACAGTCCGGTGTCAGTGAAAGTCAGTTGGCGGCGCTTCCCGATTTCGAGGATGCGGTCGAGTTCAGTGGAACAGAAAAGCTGGTGCTGCGCTACGCCGTCGCGATGACCAATACGCCGGTGGAAATTTCCGAGGATTTGTTCCAGGCACTGAAGCAACTCTTCGACGAACGGCAACTGGTGGAATTGACCTCCGCGATCGCCTGGGAAAACTACCGTGCCAGGTTCGATCATGCCTTTGGTATTGAATCGGAAGGATTCTATAAAGGCGCTTTGTGCCTGCTGCGTCCGCCCGCAAGGCTTCGGCCGCCCGCCATTCCTAGCGTGTTTTCAAGCACCTAGGGTGTTCCACCGTAAAAGGCCGGAGGATTTACTTTAGCCACTATAAGGTTCGAGTACCGGTCCGCCGATCTGAGCTTTCAGGCTGAAACGTGTGATTCTGAAGTCGCTAGCTCAGAAACTCATCGAATTACGGGCCAACCGCATACCGGACCCGGTGGCGCGCTTGCGGTACCTGCAGCAGCGCATCGGCTTGGCGCGGCCCACGCCCAGATCCCGACGCAAGGGGCCAATCTTGCTCCTGATCGTTGTGCTGGCTTCGCTGCTGATTGTTTATAAGCCATCCACCACGGAGGCACGGCAGTCGTTCGTTCCATTGCCGCGCGTCACCTCGACCGGCGCGGATGTCTTCGCCACCGTGTGGCTGGTGGAGCATACCAAGGACTTCGAAATCTATAGCAACGGTCTGCGAATTGACGATCGTTACACGGTTTCAAGCGACCCTCGCGCGGCCTACCCGGTATACCAACGGTCGTCGATCGATGCCGCTCAGCCGGAGTGGCGGACGGCGCCGGCGGGCATCGTCTATCACACCACCGAGAGCGATCAGGCGGTGTTCGAAGAAGACGAAACCTCGAAATTGAAGCGCATCGGGAAAGGCGTGCTGTCGTATGTGCAGCAGCGCCATGCCTATCACTTCCTCATCGACCGGTTTGGACAAGTCTTCCGCGTGGTGAAGGAGTCCGACATCGCCGACCATGCCGGCATGTCGATCTGGGCGGACAATCGGGTCATCTATGTCAATTTGAACAGCAGCTTCTTCGGGGTCGCGTTCGAGACCCAGACGCAGGCCGGGCAGGAGCTGCCCTCCGCCAACCCCGCACAGATTCACTCCGCGCGCGTTCTGACCGAGATGCTGCGCGGCAAGTATCGCATTACAGAATCTAACTGCGTCACGCACGCGCAGGTTTCGGTGAACCCGGGGAACATGCTGATCGGCTATCACACCGATTGGGCCGGCAATTTTCCGTTCCTCGAAGTCGGGCTGAGCGATAACTACACCGCGCCGCCGCCCAGCATCTACGCTTTCGGGTTCGATTACGACCCGGCGTTCGTGCATCACACCGGAGTCAGGCTGTGGGAAGGACTGGCGCTGGCGGATGACGAGCTGCGCACCGAAGCCGCGACGCGTGGGCTGGCAGTCGCAAAATACCGGTCGATTCTTCGAAAGAAATACAAAGAAATTCTGGAAACACTCAAGACAGCAAGTAACAGCAAGGAGAAAAGTAATGCAACATCATAATCAAGCCGACGGCTCCGCCTTAGGGTTGGACGTCGGCACCAGCCGGATCTGCCTGGCCAAGCGCGCGGGCGAGAACTTCCAGTTCGACACCCAGCTCAACGCCTTCGTCACCATTCCGGCTTCCAAGATCACCGAAAGTGTGCTCGCCAAGGAGCGAGTGCCGCATACCGTGCGCGGGTCGCAGATCGTCGTGCACGGCAACGAGTCGGACCGGTTCGCCGACCTGCTCAATGTAGAAACGCGGCGCACCATGGACAAGGGCCTGCTTAATCCGGCCGAACCCGACAGTCTGGACATGATGCGCAAGATCACCGAGTCGCTGCTGGGCCCGGCCAAGGAAGGCCAGAAGCTGTGCTTCACGGTTCCCGCCGCGCCGCTTGGCTCGGAAGAAAACCTGACCTACCACGAAGCCACGCTGCACCAGCTTTTTGCCGACATGGGGTATGAAGTCAAAAGCATTAACGAGGGGCTGGCGGTGGTTTACTCGGAACTGGAGAGCTCCAACTTCACCGGCATCGGCATCAGTTGCGGGGGCGGGCTATGCAATGTGTGCGTGGCGTACCTTTCCGTTCCGGTGTCGAGCTTTTCGATTGCCAAGGCGGGCGATTACATCGACACCAGCGCGGCGGCGATCACCGGCGAGCGGGCAAATCACATCCGCATCGCGAAAGAGGAATCGTTCTATTTCAACGGATTCTTCGCCGAGAAGCTGCATCAGGTGATTGGCGTCTACTACGATGAGATGATTCAATCGCTGGTGCAGGGATTAAAGCAGGCGTTTCTAAATACGAGGAATCTGCCCAAGTCTGGCCGCGCGCTGCCCATCGTGCTGAGCGGAGGGACCGCGTTGCCGACCGGATTCCGCGATCGATTCGAGAAGGCGCTGCTCGAAGCCGACATGCCGATTGCGACCACGGATATTCGCCTGGCCACCGATCCGCTGCACACGTCGGCGAAGGGTGCATTGATCGCGGCGTTGGCGGATTCCTAATGGAAGTGGGGCGGGTCCCCTGACCCGCGCCGGGCCCCCAAGGCCTGGTTGGTCTACCGCCCTCCACTCGGGAACATCCGAGCAGCCATTTCAGCCGGTTTGGGAACTCTCAAATTCGGTTGTAGCCCTGGCCGCGACGCTCGATCGTCACGACGGAAAGCGTCTTGGTTTCGTCATCGACCAAGAAGATGATCCGCCATCCGGCCACGCGCGACCTTCGCACTCCGCCTTGATTGGTCAGCTTAATGGACAACTTCGGGTCGTACGGCGCATCGGCTAATTCTGCGATTCGATCGAGCATTCGCCGCTTCGTCTTGTCATCCAACGAATCGAGGTCCTTAATCGCACGGGAGGACAGCTTCTGAGAGTAGCTCACAGACCGCGCAAGCGACGGTACTCCTGGGCATCCATCACGCGGCCGTGTTCGATGTCATCGAGACCTTCGCGGATGGACGCCAGTGTCTCTTCGCTCAGCGATTCTCCGCCACGCAACTCGTCGATATACTGCCGCACTTCAGCGATCTGATCATCGGCCAGTGAGTCGATGAGCTTATGCAACTCTTCCCGGGCACTCATTATCGCCTCTGCTTGTATGATACCGTTCGGTACCGTCGCCGCGCGGGGGCCCGTCAGGTACGGTCTACGCGATTCACGCGCAGGACGAGAAAGCAGCAGAGGGAGCAAAATCCATCACCAAAGTCGACACACTCCCAAATACTCCGTTTCAAAACGGCACGTCGTCGTCCGTGATCCCTTGATCCACGGCGGGTTCCTCCACCGCCCGCGCCTTCTGCGCTCCTCGCGGCATCGAAACCGGTTGCGGACCCGACGACTCCTGCATTCCTCCGCCGCCATCTCCTCCGCGGCCGCCCAGCAGGATCACATCGTCGGCGACCACTTCCGTCCTATACTGTTTCTTCCCGTCCTTGTCGTCGTAGCTGCGAGTCTGCAAGCGGCCCTCTACGTACACCTGTTTACCCTTGGTTAGGTAATTTGCCAGGTTTTCCTGCCGCCAGAGGACCACGTTCGCCCAGTCGGTCTCCTCTTTCCACTCCCCGGTTTGCTGATCTTTCCAACGGCGGTTGGTGGCCACCGAAAACGAGGTGACCGACACGCCGGCGGGTGTGAAACGAGTCTCGGCGTCCTTGCCCAGATGTCCGACTAAGATTACTTTGTTGACGCTACGCGATGCCATTATGCAAGCAATGTATCACACAACTGTCGAGTGCCCCATCGCAGTCACCAACGTGGCAATTTTTTGAAATTCCGACTGTCGAATGGCATCCACCTAATGAATTGAGAATGGGGGGCCGATTGTCCCACTAGTACCAAGGACGGCGGCAAGTTAAATTTCTTATTTGCGCCGCGTCATTCCGGATGTACAATAGGGAACAATCCGGGTGGGGCAAAGGGTACGGAGGGTATGCAGAGACCCTGCTGCTTGAAAGCCGAGGGAATGGTCGGACGGTCGCTAATAGCCGGTCTATTCATTAGCGCTGGCTTCGTGCACGCCCAAATCCTAATGCTCGGATCAGGCGTCACCGGAAAAGTCCACATCTTCAATACCGACATGGCGGTCCTTGAAGCTGGTGAAACGCGCAAAGATTTGGCTTGCACGGTCAATCCCACTAAACCCGTACTTGGGTTCGATTTGCGATTTCACGCCGGCTACGAGGTGACTATTCCGCTCAAAGAACTGATCGGAATCGAAAATCAGCTCAACATTCTTTTTCGAGTCACGTCCAAGAACAATTCCGATCAGCCGGTTTACTTCGCGCAGCGTATCCGCGTACCGTCCATTGAAGAAGACGCCAAGGGAGAAGCCTATCTGCAGGGCGCGTTCGACGTGGGCGAAGGCGAATACCATGTCGACTGGCTGATGCGGGACCGGGCTGAGCGTGTATGCTCGTCCTATTGGGACGCCGAGGCCGCCGTGGCGCCCAAAGACCGTCCCATGTCGCTCTCGATCGCGCCCGCCGCTATCCAGCGGGCCGACGGCGAGCAGTTCAAAGAAGAGCCCCCGGTCCAGCGCGCCACCGGCCAGCCCCCGCTCAACGTAAAGCTGTTAGTCAACTTTGCGCCGCAGAACGCTCTTTCGGCCGCGCTGCAGCCCGTCGACACCGGCGCCCTGGTATCCATTCTTCGTAGTATTTTCCGCGAGCCGCGCATAGGAAAGTTTTCGGTGGTCGCCTTCAATATGCAGGAGCAAAAGGTCGTTTACCGCCAGGAGGATGCGGATCGCATTGATTTCCCGGCCCTGGGACAGGCGCTCACTGCGCTAAATCTGGGAACTGTCGATCTCAAGCGGCTCAGCGAAAAGCACGGAGATACGGACTTTTTGACGAATCTAGTGCGCCGCGAAGTCTCCTCCAACCCGCAGGCGCACCCCGACGCTTTGATTTTTGCCGGTCCCAAGGTGATGCTGGATGCCAATGTCCCTCAGGAGGCGCTCAAGGAAGCGGGCGACGTGGACTTCCCGGTTTTCTACATGAATTACAACCTAAACCCGCAAGCGACCCCCTGGAAGGACGCCATAAGCCACACTGTTCACTTCTTCCGCGGCTACGAATACACCATCACGCGACCCCGCGACCTGTGGTTTGCTGTTTCCGATCTGGTCTCCCGTGTCGTAAAATCAAGGAACGGGAAGCAGACTTCGTCCATCTCAACTCAGTAGGGGCATGAGTAAGTCATTATTAGCTGTATCGGCTGGATTGCTGGTACTCTGTGGAGTTCCAGCACGGGCGCAGTTCCCGTTGTACGGGCAGCAGAAGGTTAAGCACTATTCCAATAGTCTGGCGCCCTATGTCGCGTCTCCTCAACAGATTGTGGACCGCATGCTGGAGCTTGCCGACATCAAACCCGGTGAAACGCTCTATGACCTGGGCAGTGGCGATGGCCGCGTTCTGATCACGGCCGTGCAGCGTTATCACGCCAAGGCGGTGGGAATCGAGATTTCCGAGGCTTTGGTGAAAAGCACCACGGAGCGAATTCACGGACTCGGCTTGGACAACGATGCGCGAGTGATTCAAGGAGACCTGCTCCAGGTGGACTTAAGCCCCGCCGACGTCGTGACCATTTATCTTGCGACTGATTCCAATGCGATCCTGCGGCCGAATCTGGAGAAATATCTGAAGCCCGGAGCGCGGGTTGTCTCCCACGATTACGTGGTGCCTGGGTGGAAACCCAAATTTGTGGATAAAGATCTGCCCGACGCCCACGGTCACGTGATCTATCTCTACCAGATCGCGGCTAAGAACAAGAAGAAGTAATTGCCTCAATTCGACGTCGTCGGTGTGGGCCAGAACGCCACCGACACGCTTATTCTCCTTTCACATTTTCCGGCCTATGCCGGGAAGGTCGCCTTCGAGCGCGAGCTTCTGAGTCCAGGAGGCCAAGTGGCCAGCGCCATGGTGACTTGCGCCAAATTGGGGCTTCGGGTGAAGTATATCGGCACGGTAGGGGATGACGAGCGCGGCCGGATTCAGCTTGAAAGCCTGCGTGAGACGGGCATCAACCTGGAGGATGTCGAAATCCGCGAGAACTGCCCAAATCAGACCGCCTACATTCTCATCGACCAGGCCACCGGCGAACGAACCGTTCTTTGGCAGCGCAACGATTGCCTGCGGCTCGATCCGGACAGCATGACAGTGGAGAAGATCGCTTCCGCGCGGCTCCTGCACATTGATGCGCATGACACCGCCGCGGTAGCGCGCGCCGCCCAGATCGCGCGCGAGCATCGGATTCCCGTAACGGTGGACGTGGACACTATCTATCACGGGTTCGACCGCGTTCTGCCCCATGTCGATTATCTGGTGGCGAGCTCCGAGTTCCCAGTGCAGTGGACCAACGAGCGGGATCCCTTCCGGGCGCTCGAAACCATTCAGGAGGAGTTTCACATCCCGGTGGCGGCCATGACCTTGGGCGCGCTCGGCGCACTGGCGCGCGTGGATGGCCGGTTCATCTACTCGCCCGCCTTCGTGGTGAACTGCGCGGACACCACCGGCGCCGGTGACGTGTTTCATGGCGCGTTCTGTTATGCTGTGTTGCAGAACATGCCAATGCGCGAGACGCTCGAGTTTTCAAACGCCATGGCGGCCATGAACTGCACTGCTTTGGGAGCGCGCGGCGGCATATCCACAGTCGACCAGGCGCGGGTACTCATCGAACGCGGCGAGCGCCGGACGCATCGCGATTTCGAGCCGTACCGTTAACGCCGGATTCCTGAATGATTCCCCTTCGATCCTCAGAGCGGCGTTATGCGCCGTCGACAGTCACGCTGGTCTTGATCCTACTCAACGTGCTGGTGTTTGTGTATGAGCTGACACTTTCGCATTACGGCTTGAATCGCTTCATTGCGACCTATGGCATGGTGCCGGATCGCTTCCACTGGTCGCAACTGCTGACCTCGATGTTCATCCACGGCGGATTCATGCACATCCTGGGCAATATGTGGTTCCTGTGGGTATTCGGCCGAGGAGTCGAAGATCTGATCGGGCACGGCTGGTATCTGGCTTTTTATCTGGTGTGCGGCTTTATCGCCGGGCTAATCCAGATGCTGGTGAATCCTTCTTCGCCCGTTCCGACCGTCGGCGCGAGCGGCGCCATCGCTGGGGTGATGGGCGGGTACCTGATCAAATTTCCGCGGGCGCGCGTGATAACACTGATTTTCCTCTTCATTTTCATTACTACGGTTGATCTGCCCGCCTTCGTTCTGCTGCTGTATTGGTTCGCTATCCAATTTTTCAGCGGCTTCGGATCGATTGCCGATTCGCAGTCCTGGCAGGGAAGCGACGTGGCCTACTTCGCGCACATTGGCGGCTTCCTGGCCGGCATGGGTCTGATCATGATCATACCCGTCAAACAGCGCTATCGTGGCTGGAGCTGAGGCGCATGTGGGAGGAAGTGAATACCGGCTCGGCGGGCATCGAGAAGCCGCTCGATATCCTGGCCATTGCCGCGCATCCCGATGACGTGGAGCAGACCTGCGGCGGCGCGCTGCTCCGGATGGCGCAGCTGGGCTATCGCACGGGCGTTCTCGATCTTACGGCCGGCGACATGGGAACGCGAGGGACGCCTGAGATTCGGGTGAAAGAGTCCGAAGCTGCCGGCGGCAAGATGCAATTGTCCTGGCGCGGCAATATGCGGCTGCCGGACGCGCGGCTCGAAAATACGGTGAGCGTACGGATGAGCCTGGCGGTCGAGATCCGCAATCTGCGGCCGCGGGTGGTAATTCTGCCTTATTGGGAGGCGCGGCATCCGGATCACTATCGGGCGTGCGAAATCGGTTTCGAAGCCTGTTTCCTGGCGGGATTGAAGAAGCTGGACGAGCAGACCGAGCCGCATCGGCCGGGCAAGATTCTTTACTCGTCGCTATATGCCAATGTGACGCCGTCCTTCGTGGTCGACATTTCAGCGCAGTTCGAGCGCCGCATGGACGCGCTGTTCTGTTACGAATCGCAATACGGCGATACGGGTGTAGCCGCACATCTGTTTCCCCAGCAGCAGGAGATCCGCGATCGGCTGTCGGGGATTGCGCGCTTTTATGGCAATCTGATCGGAGTGAAATACGGGGAGCCGTTCGTGGTGAAGGAGACCATGCGGGTGGACGACATCACCTTGTAGCGCACGCACTCGGGCGAGCCGCGTTTAAACTCTTGTGAACGGCACTTCCTACAGCGGAATGTTTCCGTGCTTCTTCCGGGGCATGGTGTCCACCTTGGTCGCCAGCATCCGCAGCGCCCGGATCACTTTCGGCCGGGTCTCATGCGGCTCGATCACGTCGTCGATGAAGCCCCGCTCGGCCGCCACGAACGGATTGGCGAACCGCTCGCGAAACTCGTCGATCTTCTGCTGCCGCGCTGCGTCCTTGTCGACGGCCGTCGTCAACTCCCGCCGGTAGACAATATTGACCGCGCCTTCGGCGCCCATTACCGCGATTTCAGCCGTCGGATACGCGAAGTTCACGTCGGTTCTCAAGTGCTTCGACCCCATCACGCAATACGCGCCGCCGTAGGCCTTGCGCGTGATGACCGTTATCTTGGGCACCGTCGCTTCGGCATAAGCGTAAAGGAGCTTGGCTCCGTGGCGAATGATTCCGCCGAACTCCTGCCCGGTGCCGGGAAGAAAGCCGGGAACATCCTCGAATGTCAGGATTGGAATATTGAAGGCATCGCAGAAGCGCACGAAGC